>Ga0129313_1000564_pt1 | contig 30031 bp, 30 predicted proteins | sample O1105metagenome_FD_94436 | JGI IMG/M metagenome (GOLD analysis project Ga0129313, IMG submission 94436) | Orangutan group fecal microbial communities from fecal samples from Wisconsin, USA - O1105 metagenome | ecosystem: Host-associated > Mammals > Digestive system > Large intestine > Fecal...
CGATATGACAGAATACTATGAAAAACAAAGCAGCATCCTTGCAAAGTTCCGCAAGAACGCCGCATAAAAGTAGCCTAATAGACTGAAAGTGAATTTACACACAAAAAAGGACTTGACCCTTATATAACCATTACAAAGCGAAAAAAGTTCACTATTAATTTGCTTTTTAATATTTTTTGCCATTCATCCTCAAATACCCACAATAGCTCACTTAATTCTACTTTCTGTAATTCATTATATAACTATTTTCCGCACCTGCGTTTATATTATGTTCAAACAAATAATTACTACTTTTTTCTGTTTTTAGAGTAATGCTTCCCGCACTATACAATCCTGCACCGAGAACTCAACTTACTCATTATGTATCAGCAGCTGCTTCTTCAACATCGCCTTCTGCGTCTTCCACACCTGTTCCATAATCGCTTTCACTTCCGCCATATCTTCTTCATAAATATTCCCAGTGCTGTTAATTCTCTTCGCAATCTGATTTAGGTTCCCACTGATTTTTCCAAGCGTTTCATTGTATTGCCTTAAATAAGAATAATCCACATCATAAACAAATCCAAAGAGTATCAATGTCCTGATATAATCCGAAACACTCTTCCGCTTCGACAACTCCACCTTCCTGTCCAGGATATATTTTTCATTATCGCTCATATAAATTTTCAATTCATTTTTCCTCGTTCTATGGTAGGCGGCATGAAAACCGAAGCCGGGAAAGACAGAATTATCCCACTGAACGATAGGATTATACCCCCCGTCAAGAACCGATACGATCCGAACAAGAAATACCTGATCAATAACAAATATGGAAATCATTACACCTACGGAACCTACATGAACGGCAATTTTAATACGTGCATGGGAAAACTCAAAATGAAACACCTGCCCCACGATGGCAGACACACCTTTGCTTCACTTATGGACAGCGCCGGAGCAAATGACGTATGTATCAAACTGATTATGGGACACAGTATGAAAAACGACACCACCAAGGGAACGTACACCCATAAGACTTTAGAAGAACTTCTTACAGAAGTGAACAAGATATAAAATAGTAAATCAAGACTGATTGCTGGATACACTTATGATGTTTCTTATTATTAACATTACACTCATATTCAGCTTGAATCATCTTGAAAAACACTAGATGAAATGCTTCAAAAAATCATCCAAAATCAGTAAAACAAGTGTATACCACCTGTATATCACTTGTGTATCACGTGTATATAACGACCTCAAAACAACGTAAATTATCTTCTATTTATGAATATTCTGACAATTCACATGTCTTTCAATACATAAAGAAAAGCCCCAGAAATTCAACATTTCCAGGACTTCTCAATATCTTATATTATCTTAGAAATTCTTAATTAGCAAATACCCTGTGCGGTCATAGCATCTGCAACCTTTAAGAAGCCTGCGATGTTGGCACCTGCAACGTAGTTGCCTTCCATGCCGTACTTCTTGGCAGCATCATCCAGGTTGTGGAAGATGTTAACCATGATGTTCTTTAACTTCGCATCTACTTCTTCGAAGGTCCAGCTTAAACGTTCGCTGTTCTGGCTCATTTCCAGTGCGGAGGTAGCAACACCACCTGCGTTGGATGCTTTGCCGGGGCAGAACAGGATGCCGCTCTTCTGCAGATATTCGGTAGCTTCGAGAGTAGTAGGCATGTTAGCGCCTTCTGCCACTGCGAATACACCGTTTGCAACAAGAGTCTTTGCATCTTCCAGATTTAATTCGTTCTGGGTTGCGCAAGGAAGTGCGATGTCAACCTTAATGCTCCACTGGTTGGTGCCTTCTGCCTTCTTGTCATGATACTGAGCGCTGGGTCTTGCTGCAGCGTACTCGGTCAGTCTTGCACGCTTAACTTCCTTAACTTCCTTAAGAAGAGCTACGTCGATACCTTCGGGATCATAAATCCAGCCGGTGGAATCGGAGCAGGTTACAGGCTTAGCGCCTAACTGCTGTGCCTTCTGGATTGCATAGATAGCTACGTTTCCGGCACCGGATACAGCGATGGTCTTGCCAGCGATGTCCTTGCCGTTGCACTTTAACATTTCTTCTGTCAGATAAAGCAGACCGTAACCGGTAGCTTCTGTTCTTGCTAAAGAACCGCCGTAGGAAAGTCCCTTACCTGTCAGCACGCCTTCGTAAAGGCCGGTCAGTCTCTTGTACTGTCCGTACATATAACCGATTTCTCTTGCACCGGTACCGATATCACCGGCAGGAACGTCGGTATCTGCACCGATATATTTATGGAGCTCTGTCATAAAGCTCTGGCAGAATGCCATGATTTCTCTGTCAGACTTGCCCTTAGGGTCGAAGTCGGAACCACCCTTACCACCGCCGATAGGCAGACCGGTCAGAGAGTTTTTGAAAATCTGTTCAAATCCTAAGAATTTGATAATACCAAGGTTTACGGAAGGATGCAGTCTTAAACCGCCCTTATAAGGTCCGATTGCACTGTTGAACTGTACACGGAAACCATTGTTTACCTGAACCTGTCCCTTATCATCAACCCAGGGAACGCGGAACAGGAGCTGTCTTTCGGGAGTACACAGTCTCTCCAAAAGAGCATCTTTTCTGTATGCTTCTTCATTTGCTTCGATTACAACACGCAGAGATTCCAGAACCTCTTTTACTGCCTGATGGAATTCAGGCTGGGCAGGATTCTTTGCAACTACAAGGTCAAATACCTCATCAACGTATGACATTTTTTACTTCCTCCTTATTTTTGGTTACAAGAAAAAGCACAGAGTAAAGCCCTGTGCTGGTGACGCCGTTGTCCCAAAGCCTATTATAGTACAAGTGTCAGATTTTGCAAAGCACTTTATTTCATTAACACGTAGAAGTTTTAACGTGCTTTTTTGTGCATTTTGTACAAAATCACAAGTAGCGCTTCATGACCTCAATATTTTTCTCTTCAAAATCCATCAGTTCCCTGGCAAGCTCCATAGCCATGGATTTCTCCGTGGCATTGTGGTTCAGACTCTTACACATATCCGTGATTCCCCGGTTGCTGCCCTGTATCATAAGCTCCGCCAGATGACTGGTGCTGGTGTTTAAGAGGGTATTGATATGAATGGCACTTTTCAGCATAAAATCCGCCATGTAATTTGCATGCACCGGCTCCGCTCTCGCCGCCAACAGTTTCTCCATAGCGCGCCTGCGGATATCGCTGTATTTCAAGGACTGTCTGGATATCTGCAGGGCAAAATCGTCCTCATATACCTTATCACTCAATGTATCAATGGCTTTTATCGCCATTTCCGTATTTTTCTGAATATCCCTGTAAATAAAAATTTCTTCCGGTTTCATGTCTGCTCCTTCTTACGGCTAACGCCGTTTTCCACAGTATGACACATCCCGGAAGAAATTATACTTTACGTTATGAAATTACATGTTTGAATGATACGGAATGACTCTACGGTATTACTGTACAAATTCCGCTTTTACATAGCCAATCTGACCATTGTAAATAACCTTGCACCAGTCGCCTTCTCTTGCCACCAGTTCCAGGGATTCACCGCCGGTTACAATGCCTAACTTGGTAGCGGTTTCACTGGCTGCCGCACGGACATTGACATTTGCCGTTGCCGTTACGGTACCGATGGTATCCACGTTGCCGGCACTCTCTGCCACATTTAAGAACTCAGACTTTACATATCCGTCCTTGCCTTCATAGACAATCTTGGTCCAACCGTTGACCTTCTGCTCCTGCACCTCAACCTTGGTGCCGCCTGCAAGCTTTCCGAGCTTATCAGCAGTTTCACTGTCAGAGCTTCTGACATTGACCGTAGTATTGGCGGTTGCATAAATGGGTCCTGCCGGTGCCTCGGGTTCCGTTGCGGTTGTATCCGTACCTTCGTTTGCGGAAACGTCTGTATTGCCACTCACATCGCCGCCGCTCACATCGCCCACCACTTCATTGGCGAGAATTACGGCTGCCGCCTGCTGCACCTGCTGCTCAATCAGCTGCAGGTACTGTAAAAACTCCGGCTTTTCCAGACAGACTTCGTTGTACTCTACGGTAATTTTGTTGTAAAGCTCCACAACATCATCCTGCAGGCAGACCTGACGGATGTATTCGGAAACGCTCTCATCCACAACTCCTTTGTTAATATAAAGGCTGCCGTCTTCATTCTTGCAGATGTAGAATGTCTCATAGCCGGGCAGATAATCATCCGGATAATAGGAAATAACCACATGAGTATACGCAATCACCAGATAGGAACCCTCTTCCGGCCCCGGTTTTGTATACACATCTATCAGTGGATAACTTTCAATATAATTGGCAAGTTCGGGAATTTTAATTCTTTCCATATCGTCTAAATTGTTCTGTATGGACTCAATGGTGTCTACATCACCGCTTGCCTTGGCATCATAATACGTTCTTAAAAGATTGTTTACTTCTGGATAGGCATTTAATTCCAATGCTACATCCGGTATCTCCATCGGCGCCGCGTCTCCATCGGAAACAGCTGCCGTACCATTTGCTACGTTTTGTTCCTCTTTTTCTTTTCCCCTTACCTGTAAAACGATGGCTACCGTAATGGCTACCGCCGCAATCAGTAAAATAGGAAAAAAGATTTTCCCCCGTGCCAGTATAAAGTCACGAACCAGCAAAGCCCTCTTTTTGATTGTTTCTTTCATCCTGTCACCATACCTTTTAAAAAAATCAGAGTGATGTAAAATGCAGCCGACAGGAATCGAACCTGCATTAAAGGCGTCGGAGGCCTCCGTTCTATCCATTAGACTACGGCTGCAAATATTACAAAATTGTTACATCACTCTGACTATAATATCATAAAAGCCACTCTATGTCCAGTAATAGTTTTTATGTTTTTCGGAAAATATTTCCAAAATTACCGATACACGTTCAAACGCTGCTGATTTATGACCAAAGTTCCTTCATTACACCAGTTCCACGTTCTTTGTCTGCAAATTATAATAATACACGCTGTCTGACAGCTTCTCCTCCGCAGATACGCAAGAAGCATTCACCTCGCAGACCATCTTCTGTAAATTTTCCGCTGTTTCCCCGCAGTTTTCCGGTATTAAAATCAGTTCATGTATGGAACTCGGCAAAATGAAAAAGCTGCATCCGCACTCCCTGCCAAACTGCTCCATCCATTCACTCACAGACATGCAGGCGGCTCCGAAGCTGCCGCCCCGCAGTGTCATAATATACATGGGCACCTCCGAAGTCAGCCCGTACACCTCGTCTTCTATAAGCTTCACCTCTTCCGGGGTCGTGGGGTTCCATTTCTGCAATAACATCCCGAACAGCAATTCATGCATGTCCTTTAACTCCATACCCAGAATGTTCCGGGTATTCTTTTCCGCGTCAAAAAACAGCTCTTCTTCGCTAATCTTCCATTTAGAAAGGAGGTCCTTATCTATCTGGATGGACCCCTTTCCCATCAAATCGTTCATATAGGCATAATAACATACCACAGCCAGGTCCAGGAATCTTTGATGCGGAACATTTGCCAGCATTTCCCTGTTTTCTTCGTAATTTATCATTTTTAAGAAAATTCTGTTTTTTACCCTGCCGTAGTCCAGAAAGAATTCAAAGTTCACCGTTCCGATTATCATATTCTGTCTGTAAATTTCACAGATATCCTGAACAACAGCCGGAAGTTCCTCCCCCTTTTTGTACGCATCATAAAAGCTTTCCAGATAAATGGTGGGACAGATATCGCTGCCTTTTTCCATAATGCTGATACCCATAAGCCGTATGCCGTTGTTCTTGGGTACCTCCCTGATGGTAACCTCGCAGTTTTTTCCTTTAATTATCTTAATTCTTTCCAATACCGCATTCTGAAATTCTGTATAAGTCATCATAAATAAAAATACCTTTCCTCTTGTTTTTGTAGTTTGTGAAATTCCGGTTGTTTTGCGGCCGCTACGGCAACAAAAAAGACAATAGATATAAAATCTATTGTCTTAAAGGCTTTTTTATTGAATAAGATCTGCTTATACTCTGGACAGATATTCACCGGTTCTGGTATCAATCTTAATCTTGTCTCCCTGGTTTACGAACAGAGGAACAGAAACCTGTGCGCCGGTCTCTACGATAGCGGGTTTGCTTGCGCCGGTAGCGGTATCACCCTTGAAACCGGGTTCTGTTTCGGTAATCTCAAGTTCTACGAAAAGAGGAGGTTCTACTGCAAATACGTTGCCGTTGTGGGAACATACTTTACACATTTCGTTCTCTTTTACAAACTTAAGGGAATCACCGATGGTTTCCGCATTCAGTGCAATCTGCTCGTAGGTCTCTACATCCATGAAGTTGTAAAGATCACCGTCAGAATATAAATACTGCATATCTTTTCTATCAATACGTGCCTGAGGGCATTTCTCGGTAGGTCTGAAAGTCTTTTCCACTACACCGCCACTCTTAATGTTTTTCAGCTTGGTTCTAACGAATGCAGCTCCTTTACCGGGCTTTACATGCTGGAACTCAATAATCTGATAAACATTGTTATCTAATTCAATCGTAATTCCATTTCTGAAATCTCCTGCAGATATCATAAAACATCCTCCTAAATTGTCACGTCTTAATTCATTCTATAGTGTATACTAAAATCCACTATTTTTCAACTCTTTTTTTTATTTCCGTGCGTATTTTCGTCACTTCTTAGCTTCCGCCAGCGCAATCACGCGGTCGATGGCTTCCAGATAACCGTTCAGCCCCTTGCCGTAAATCTGTCCGTCACAGGCGGGAGCCGTCACGGAAACCTTGCGGAAATCTTCTCTTTCCATAATATTGGAGATGTGAATTTCCATTTTGGGAACGGTTATGCTCGCCAGTGCATCATGGATGGCGTAGCTGTAATGGGTATAGGCGCCGGGATTGATGACAATGCCCTCCGTTCCGTCAAAGTAAGCATCCTGAATCCTGTCGATAATGGCGCCTTCGTGGTTACTCTGGAACACTTCTATCTGTGTGCCGGTTTCTTTGCCCTTTTCGGCAATCAGATTTAATAAGAAATCATAGTCCTGCGTGCCGTATACGTTTTTTTCCCGAATACCCAGGAAATTCAGATTTGGTCCGTTAATCACTAAAATTTTCATTTGTTTTCTTCCTTTCCGATAACCCTGCATGCTGCAAGTTCTTTCAGAATTTCTTCTATAATAGTGTCCGTATCCTTGCCGTCCACTTCGATCACACTGTCCGAGGTCTCCGTATAAATGGGATTTCTTTCCGCAAGCAGAGTCTGTATCTTCTTTTGGGGATTTTCACATTGCAGAAGCGGTCTTGTGGTGTCCCCGGAAAGCCGTCCCCAGATGGTTTCCGGCTCTGCCTTGAGGTAAATAACATGTCCCATCTTTTTTAATAACGGTCTGTTTTCTTCCCGAAGAGGCATGCCCCCGCCCGTGGAAATAATATGATATCCCGGCTGGTCTGTCAGTGCTTTCATGCATTCGGTTTCCACACCTCTGAAATAAGCTTCACCATTTTCCGCAAAGATATCCGTGATGCTTTTTCCTTCTTTTTTTTCAATCCATTTATCGGTATCCTCCACCGTCATATGCAGTTTGTAGGAAAGCTTTATGCCGATGGTGGACTTGCCGCAGCCCATAAAACCAATCAGAACAATATTTCTCATGCGTCTTTCAGCCTTTTGTAAATTTCTTCGGCCTGCTCCTTTGTAATTTCCGTTTTGTTCCACAATTCATAGGCAATGATGCCCTGGTACAGAAGCATTTTAAGTCCGTTAAACGCCCTGCCTCCCTGTTCCTTGACCTTTTTCATAAACAGGGTTTCTTCCGGATTGTAGATAAGGTCGTAACCGGTGTGAATCATCCGGTAAAAATCATCCTCTTCTATGGCTGCATGCTCCGTATGGGGATGCATTCCCACATTGGTTGCCTGAATGGCAAGGTATTTTTTTTCGGGAAGCGTCCGGTAATCCGCTATGGATTTTGCCGTTGCCACCTCATATCCCGCATAGGTATTGACCTCCGCAGCAATGGCCTCCGCTTTCTCCACGGTACGGTTCAGAATGTAAATATGATGTGCCCGTTCGGCTAACATCACAGCTACCGCTCTTGCCACACCGCCGGCTCCGATTAAAATGACATCTTCTCCGTCTATCCGGATGCCGTCGCTTACCATGGCGCGGTACAGCCCGGGCATATCGGTATTGTAGCCAGCATAACCGTCCTCCACCCTTACCAGGGTATTGACCGCACCGATTTTGGCTGCCAGACTTTCCACGTCCTTAAGATACGGCATGATTTTTTCCTTGTAGGGAACCGTCACATTCATTCCCAGAATATTCAGGGCAAAAGCGCCTTCTACCGCTTCCTTTAGTTTCCCCGGCTCTGCCACTAAAAAGGGCACATAGGTCAGATTACAGCCGGTAAGTTCCGCCAGCCCGTTGTGGATCAACGGGGATTTCGTGTGTTCCACCGGATTGCCGATAAGTCCACAGGTTCTGGTGTGACCGTCTATGATTTGTCCTGTTTTATGTCGCATTTTTCTGTGGTAAAAATAAAGCACGATACGCTCTAAATACCGTTTTAAAACAATCTGGATTTCTTCTTTGGGGTGAATAGGTTTTACAAGATAAGTATCAATGCCCGCTTTTTTCGCTCCCCAGATATCCGTAAACAACTGGTCGCCCACAAAAACGGTATTTTCCGGGGTTGTCCCCATTTTTTCCATGGCAAGCCGGTACCCTTTCACGCCGGGTTTGCCCGCCTTGTAAATATAGGAAGCATGCACCGCATCGGCAAACATTTTGACACGCGGCTCCTTGTTGTTTGATAAAAGCAGCGTATGAAAGCCTAAGTTGTCCAGCCTTTGAAACAAGGCGACTGCCTTTTCATCCGCCGGTGCTCCGTGGGGAACCAGCGTATTGTCTATATCAAAAATCACGCCCCGGAAGCCTTTTTCGTATAGCTTCTCATAGGGAACGTCTGCTGCGGTATCCGCTTCATGATCCGGGTAAAATCTCTCTAACATAAAACTCCGTTCTTTCTGCAGGCCGGCATCCTGTGCCGTCTGAACAAGAAAACAGCATGTGTATCCCCACATGCCATTTTCAAACTGCCATTTTATTTTTCTTTCAATACATTTTTCAGTTCATCCATGAAAGTGTTGATATCCTTAAACTCACGGTATACGGACGCAAAACGCACGTAAGCAACTGCGTCTAAATCCTTTAATTTATTCATTACCAATTCGCCGATAACTTCGCTGGGGATTTCTTTTTCTTCCATATTGAAGATTTCGGTTTCCACCTCATCCACAAGCTGGGTAATCTGTGTAGCGCTGACCGGTCTTTTATGGCAGGCTCTGAGCACTCCCGCCTCAATTTTGGCACGGTCATAGGTTTCCCGGTTATTATCCTTTTTAATGATAATGAGCGGAATGGTTTCAATCTTTTCATAAGTGGTAAAACGCTTGTCGCACTCGTCACACACACGCCGTCTACGGATAGAATTGTTATCCTCGGCGGGTCTGGAATCAATAACCCTGGTATTTTCATGACCACAGAAAGGACACTTCATAAGAACCTCCATTCACTTTTACACGTAAATTTACAAATATTTTATACTATTTCCGTACATCTGTCAAACAAAGAAGCCGCAAAACCCTTAAATATCCACTAAAATGATATCCGGGCCAATCTGCTTGATATCGCGGTAGGGAATACAGTAATCCTCCTGACATTTAAAGAAGCCTTCCCATTTATTTCCCTTGGGCACAAAAATCTTATGTATGCACCCTGTCCGTTCGTCAAATTCCAGATCTGAAACTCTGCCGAGCTGCTTACAATTGCGCAGATTGATTACCATTTTGCATTTAAAATCCGAATAGAGCATTTCTTCCACCCGTTTTTATTTATCATATGCCAATTTCCGGAAGATGGCACTTTCTCCCAGTCTTTTCCCTGCATAATTTCTTTTGGAATGTCCATACTATCCTTCATCAAAACGCTGCCGGTTTCTTCCGGGATGCGCAATGTAACAGGGAAAGGACAGACGATTATGGCACAGGGAAAAGTAGAAATCTGCGGCGTAAACACTGCAAAACTGCCGCTCTTAAATTCCACCGAGAAGGAGGTACTTTTTGCCCGTATTTCGCAGGGTGACCACGCTGCCAGAGAACGGTATATCGAAGGCAACCTGCGCCTTGTGTTAAGTGTCATCAAGCGTTTTTCCCAAAGCAACGAAAATGTGGATGATTTGTTCCAGATTGGCTGCATCGGACTTATCAAAGCCATTGACAACTTCGATTCTACACTAAATGTGAAGTTCTCCACCTACGCCGTGCCCATGATCCAGGGAGAAATCCGTCGTTTTCTTAGAGACAACAACGCGATAAGGGTGTCCCGTTCCTTAAAAGATACCGCTTACAAAGCCATCTATGCCAAAGAGGCTCTCACAAAGCAGCATCTGAAAGAGCCCACCATGGAGGAAATTTCCAGTGAAATCGGCATCTCCGCGGAGGATATTTCCTATGCGCTGGACGCCATCCAGACCCCCATGAGCCTTTATGAACCCATTTTCACGGACGGCGGCGACACTCTTTATGTAATGGATCAGATAAGCGATAAAAAAAATAAAGAAGAAATGTGGGTGGAACATCTCTCCTTAAATGATGCTATAAAAAAATTAAACGACAGGGAACGGGAAATCATTTCCCTGCGCTTCTTTTCCGGTAAAACCCAGATGGAAGTGGCGGAAATGATCGGCATTTCCCAGGCACAGGTCTCCCGCCTGGAAAAAAATGCACTCCGCACCATGCGTACCTATCTGACCGCGTGACCGGACTCTTCCGGCACGCTTTCTGTCCGCATCCCGGCAATCCTGTCCTGCGGGCAATCCCGTCCTATGGGCAAACCGCTCTTATTTGCGATATTCAAACAGGCGGTCATTCATCCAGGCAATGGCATCCGTGATGCCGTCATCCGAAAATTCAAATACTGCATGCTGCTTCTGCTCCTCCGGAGTCTTGAAAAAATTAAAGGGCTCCGGCCATACACTGACATACAGCTTCTTTTCCCCGTCATCCTCTTTTTTCTCCAGTCGGTAACGCATCCCCTGATGGCTGCCCGTATATTCTGTTTTCTTTAAGTACTCCAAGGATAAAATATCTTCCGGTTTTATCATATTTCTCCGTACCTTTCTTAATAGCTTTCTTTAAGAGTATCACACTTTTTACTGCCGTTCAATTTCTCTTTTTAACTGCTTCATAATCTTCTTTTCCAGTCTGGATATATAGGACTGGGAAATTCCGAGCATCTGTGCCACTTCCTTCTGTGTCAGCTCCCTGCCGTCCGGGGTATTCAGGCCGAAACGCAGGTTTACAATCGTCCTCTCCCTCTCCGAAAGCTTGTTGACTGCCTTCATCAGAAGCTTCTTTTCCGCCTCCATCTCTAAATCCCGGTAAATGATGTCCTCGTCCGTCCCTAAAATATCCGACAGAAGAAGCTCGTTGCCATCCCAGTCCACATTTAACGGTTCATCTATGGAAACCTCCATCCGGGTCTTGTTGTTTCTCCGCAGATACATTAAGATTTCATTCTCAATGCAGCGGGATGCATACGTTGCCAGCTTAATGTTCTTTTCCGGGTTAAAGGTGTTAATGGACTTTATGAGCCCGATGGTTCCGATGGAGATCAGGTCTTCCACCCCTACGCCGGTATTGTCGAATTTCTTGGCTATATAGACCACCAGACGCAGATTATGCTCAATTAAAATAGCCCTTGCTTCCTTTGCGGAGTCCGTGGCAAGTTCGCCGATAACTTCATTTTCCCTGTCGGTTTCCAGCGGTGGCGGAAGGATTTCCGTTCCGCCTATGTAATGAATTTCTTCCTTGGATACTTTTCCGGGATGAAATCGAAGAAAGCATCTCTCCCTGTTTAAAAAACGATATTTTATTTTTTCGGCAAGCTCACTGCCAGCCGCTACCATAACCATTCCGTTCATATTGATTTGTTCCTTTCACACAAATTCCTTCTACATTTTCTTAAGAAGTGCGGGGTGAAGCAAAATCTGATAGTTCCCCTGCACGGACAGGATATTTTCGCTGACTCCTATATACACCTGCCCGGGGCTGATCTTCTCCCCGTCCGCCTCTATAGTAAGCTCTGCGACCGGATATCCCGGCAGAATGCCCTTACTGCAGCCCACGCTGCGGAAAGGTATCATCCTGAGTCCCGGCAGTCCTTCCGGATAAAGCTTTTCAAAATTCTCTTTTTCCATAAGGCAGACCGGCTGGCCGCTGATGGGTTCCCTAAGTCCGTTTCCGGTATCCACAAGTCCGGTAAACGTCTGCACCCTGTTCTGCCCGTCCGGCAGCTTAACCTTTACAAAGGAAGCCTCCTTCTGTTCTTTTCCCGCCGCCCGGTATGCAAAAGCCATACATAAAACGGCTCCGGTGAGCAGGATGCCCCCCATACCAAACAAATACTTTCTAAGGAACGGCAAAAAATGAAGCAGGGCAAAAAAAGCACCGCCGAACAAAAATGCATAGCCTGTCATCTGCGTAAACAGCTTCTTAAACAGGGCAACACTGCCCGGCCCAAATGTTACATACAGGACTGCGGCATTCACGGGTATTCCCACAAACAGGATTTTCACAGGTACACAAGAGAATGGTAAAAAAAACATGAGACAGTAGCCTGCTCCGCCCAGTGCCGCTCCGGCAAGTAATCTTTTCCACGTGGCAGTGTGATTGAGATTTCTGTTTACCAGAAGCAGCAGATATAGATTCATGGCAAAATCCAGCAGAAACAGGCTGTCTATGTAGATTTCATACTGCATGTTTTCTCCTCCGCCTTATGAAGTTCATACATTTCCTGTATGAGAATGATTATAAAGCCTTACTTATGCAGAATTTGTCATTATTGCAAAACGAACGGTCTTTTTTTTCCAAGCTTTTTCGACAGCACAGAAAGAATCCTGCTTTGCAGGATTCTATGCCTGCGGCGGGTCGCTTCAGCGACATGATTCCACTCCGCCGCAGTGCACTCCTACCCGGAGGGCTTTATTTTTTTATAGGAAAATTCAACGAAATTTCCTATAAAAAAATAAAGCGGAAGATATTCTCTTCCGCTTTTCATCATAATTATTTGTTTCTCTGTAAGAAATCGGGTATTTTCAAAGACTTGGTTGCCACATTGGAACGTAAGTCTGCAGGAGGCTTCTGGATGCCGCTTAATGCCTGATTGACATTAGGAATGGCTCCTGTGTTGCCGGGTGCCATCACAACGGGCTTTCTTGCTGCTTCCTGTCCGTTTACCTGATAGGAAGAAGGCTGGATAAATCTGCCGCCATTGCCATAGGAACCAAATCCGGGCTTTGCGGCATTCTTTTCTGCAGGTGCTTCCAGTCCGGTTGCAATAACGGTGATGGTACAGGTATCCTGCTTGGTTTCGTCATACATAGCACCGAAGATAACATTTACTTCGTCTCCGGTCAGTTCTCTTACATAATCGGATGCTTCGGAAGCATCGTTTAAGGTGATGTCACCGGATACGTTGATGATAACGTGGGTAGCGCCGGTAATGGTGGTTTCCAATAACGGGCTTTCCACTGCCATCTTGACTGCTTCCAGCGCCTTGTCGTCGCCCTTTCCGGTACCGATACCGATGTGGGCAATACCTTTGTCCTTCATAACGGTCTGTACGTCTGCGAAGTCAAGGTTAATAACAGCGGGTACATTAATCAGGTCGGTAATACCCTGTACTGCCTGCTGCAATACTTCATCTGCTTTCTTAAGTGCTTCCGGCATGGTGGTACGCTTGTCCACAATTTCAAGAAGTTTGTCATTGGGAATGACAATCAGGGTATCTACATTCCCCTTAATATGTTCAATACCTGCAAGAGCATTGGTCATACGTGCTTTTGCTTCAAAACGGAAAGGCTTTGTCACAACGCCGACTGTGAGGATGCCCATGTCCTTGGCAATCTTGGCTACGACAGGTGCTGCACCGGTACCGGTACCGCCGCCCATACCGCAGGTAACGAATACCATATCCGCACCTTCCAGGGCTGCTGCAATTTCTTCTGCGCTTTCCTCGGCTGCCTTCTCCCCTACTTCCGGCTTGGCTCCGGCGCCAAGACCCTTGGTAAGCTTCTCACCAATCTGCAACAGTTTGGGCGCCTTACACAACTGAAGCGCCTGCTTATCGGTGTTGACTCCGATAAATTCCACTCCGTCAATATTTTCATCCACCATTCTATTTACAGCATTGTTGCCTGCACCGCCGACACCGACTACGATAATCTTTGCTGCAGATTCTGCATCGTTTGACTTAATCTCTAACAAGGGAATATCCTCCTTACTTCCTACTAAACTCCATATAACCTATCATATAATTATTTGCGTAAATTAGCAACCTCTTTTTTCAGAAATTTTCATAAAATAATAAAGCTTTATTCTCCTGTGTCCGGGGTTAAAATCGGGCGGAAAGTCTTGCCGCCGTCATCATCCCGTAAATCCAGGGTACCGCTTTTGCCTGCAAGCGCTTCACTTAAATTATGAAGGCGGTTCAGCTTTTCATCCAGATACTCCCGGCTGCCCAGAAGTACCTTAATATTTCCGGTGTACAGTGTGATTTCTTTAGATGTGCTTAAGGATATCTTGTCCGCATCAATCTCATACTTGGGTAAGCTCTTGGTAATTTCCAGAATGAGTTCAAAAATTTCCGGGTCTTCCACGGGAAGCTTCTGGTTCAGCACCACTTCATCCACGGCAATTCCCGATACCTCGGGAATGCCCGCCGTATAGGTGCCGGAAATTTCCATAACCGTGCCTTCATCATCAAAGTAAACATTCTGCCCTACATATTTTAAATAGCCTGCCAGATTCTTCTCCTTCACTTCGATTTTGATGCTGTCGGGCGCCACGACCTCCACGGACATGGACGCTATGAACGGCACATCCTTGATGGTCTTGTTTTTGTATACCAAGGACAGGTAAAGGGAATTGTGGCTTAACTCATCCGTCATTACCATGTCCTGTATTTCCTCACTGGTGTAGTGTACATTTCCGGTCACGGTCACGTTTTTTACCATATGTGCCCGATAAAAAAGATAACCGCCGCCAACCAGGACAATAAGCGATATCCAGAATATCAGCAGCTTGATATATATCCTTTTTCTTCTCATTTTTCTGTAATCATTGTTATACACCGTATATTCGCACTCCTAACTCCCGCAAATCCCTGCAGATATTTTCATAGCCGCGTTCGATGAATCGTCCTCCGTCCACCGCCGTGGAACCCTCCGCCGCCGCTCCGGCTATCACAAGGGCTGCTCCGCCCCGCAGTTCCGTAGCGGAAACCGTGGACCCACGCAGCCTTTCCACTCCCTGCACCCGGACCTGCCGGCTGTCTTCCTGTTCTATTTTCGCTCCCATCTCCTTCAGGGCGGAAAGAGTATGGAACCGGTTTTCAAAAATGGTTTCTTTCAGTATGCTTTCGCCTTCCGCCACCGCACAGACCGTCAAAAACAGGGACTGCATATCCGTGGGAAATCCCGGATACGGCTCTGTTTCCACATACCCCATCGCCCTCGGCCGCTCTTCCATCTGGACATAAAGACCTTCTTCGTTTTCCTGTATCAGGGCTCCCATCCGTCTGGCTGCCAGCAAAGACGCTTCCATCTGTCCCGCGGGTGCATCGTACAAAAGCACTTCGCCTCCCGCCGCCATGCAGGCGCACAGATAGGTCCCCGCCACAATCCTGTCTCCGGGAATACGGAAACGGCATCCGGTCAGTTTCTCTTTTCCGTGAATACAAATGTCCGGAGTACCGCCACCCGTAATGTCGGCTCCGCAGGCATTTAAGAAATCGCAGAGACAGACAATCTCCGGTTCTTTTGCCGCTCCGTGCAAAACGGTGTCTCCCTCCGCACAGGCCGCCGCTAAAATCACATTTTCGGTAGCTCCCACGCTTGGCATGTGCAGAGTAATCTCCGCACCCGTAAGTCCCTTTGTGGAAGCATAAATGCCCCGGGGATGTTCCACAATCTCCGCTCCCATTTTCGTAAGGGCGGAAAGGTGCATGTCTATGGGGCGCTTCCCTATGACACAGCCTCCGGGGTATTCCAGAAACACGGCGCCCACCCTTCCGAGCAGGGCTCCTAAGAGAATAACGGAGGAACGCATCCCTCTTACCGCTTCCGCAGGCATGCCGCTTAACGCCTGGTAAAGCTCCACTTTTTCCGCATTTACCTTTAAGCTGCTGTTTTCCCAGCTCACAAGACAGCCCAGACTCTTCAGTAATGTCTGCATCAGATATACATCCTTAAGCCGGGGGCAGTTTTCGATGACACAGGTTCCTTTTACCAGAAGCGTACCTGCCAGTATGGGAAGCACCGCGTTCTTGGAACCCTGTATTTTCACCTGTCCCTGCAGGGCTATTCCTCCATGGATATAAACGGTTTCCAAAATCATTCCCCCATAAATACCTGTTACCTTTATACTATTCAGGTCCGGGGGGAATGGTTCTAAGCGTCCTTTAACGGTATTTTCTTTGCAACATTCAAAACAATGCCGATTTCCGCAAGCTGGAACAGAACTGCGGTACCGCCGTAACTGATAAACGGCAGGGAAATACCGGTATTGGGAATGGTTGCCGTAACAACGGCTATGTTTAAGATAACCTGGATTGCCATATGGCCCATCACGCCTACCACTAAAAGAGCGCCGAACAAATCCGGTGCATTGTTGGCAATGACCATGAGTCTCCAGATTAGCATCACAAACATCAGAATAATGGCAATGGCTCCGAAAAGCCCCAACTCTTCACAGATAATGGAGAAAATCATATCGTTCTGTGCTTCCGGGATGAAACCTAACTTCTGCATACTCTGTCCCAGTCCCTTGCCCCAGATGCCGCCGGAACCGATGGCATACAGCGCCTGCAGGGTCTGGTAACCGGTATCGCTGACATACTCTTCGGGATGCAGCCAGGCAAGAATTCTCTTAAAACGGAAACTGGCGGTTTCGGAGTTTGCCATTTTGTCAACCATAATGACAAACGCCGCCGCAAGAGAAACGCCTCCCACGCCCATGACAATAAACTTTTTGTAATCGGAGCTTGCCACAAATACCATCAGGAATACAATGCCCAGAATGATAATCGCAGAACTTAAGTTGGATGTAATTTTCCAGACCATCAGGACAATGGGCGCCGCCATTGCCATCAGGGTAATAAACCCGCGCCAGGTTTTGACCGTTTTTCCCATTTTACAGATGATGACCGCAAAAAATAAAATCATACACAGCTTGGCAATCTCCGCCGGCTGGATGGACAGACCGCCGATACGGAACCAGCGCTTTGCATGGTTTGACTCATAACCGAACGGAATAATGAGCAGCAATAACCCTGCGGACGCTATGTAGCCTAAAATGTAAAACCTTTCCCAGAAATGGTAAGGAATATTGGCTACAACAATCATACCCACCAGTCCCAGCGCCGTTGCCTTCAACTGCTTTGTGAGGTAAAAGGTGGAGCTTCCGTATTTCTGCAGCGCCTCATAGGAGCTGGTGGAGTACAGCATAATCAGACCGAATCCCAGAAGGAAAAGTACAATGAACAAAAGGCTGTAGTCAAAGAAATATTCAGATTGTCCTTCTTTCTTTTTCTTTCTCACCCTATCACCCCTTCAGTTCGTGTACATATTCCTTGAAAATTCTGCCGCGTTCTTCATAATTATCAAACATACCCCAGCTCGCGCAGGCAGGGGAAAGTAAAACGGCATCTCCCGGTTCCGCCGTATCCACACAGATGTCAAACGCTTCCCTAAAAGTATCTGCCATGCGGATTGCGGTAAATCCGTGCGCTCTTGCGCAGTCCGCAATAATCTTTTTGGTCTGTCCAATTAAAACCAGACATTTTACCTTTCCGTCAAAGGCTTCAATCCAGTCGTCAAACGGAATTTCCTTGTCAAAGCCTCCGCCGATTAACACGGTGGGACGGCTCATGGCGCGGATACCCTGAATGGCGGCATCCGGGTTGGTGCCCTTGGAATCGTTATAGTAAATAACGCCGTTTTTCTCCGCAACGTATTCAATACGGTGCTCTACCGCCCGGAATTCTTTGATAACCTTTTTGGACACCTCGAGGGGTACGCCCATACCGTCCGCCATGGCAAGCGCCGCCATCACATTTTCCACATTGCAGCGTCCCACTAAATTCATGTCCGTATGTACGTTTAAGATAACTTCCTTTTTTCCGTCAAGGCGTCTGACAATGTAGTCGCCTTCCTGATAGTAGCCCTCTTCCAGTTCATGGACGGATGAGAAAAATACCACCTTTGCGGGACATTCTTTTGCAAATGCCGACAGATACGGATCCTCATAATTCAGAACACAGATTTCATTCTTCGTCTGGTTTTTGCAAATGGACTCCTTGACCGCCGCATAGTTTTCCATGGTATGGTGTCTGTTTAAGTGGTCGGGCGTAATATTTAAGATAGCGGATACCGTCGGCTTAAAGCTGTGGATGGTTTCTAACTGGAAGCTGCTGATTTCCGCAACGGTAACAGAAGTTTCCGTGGTTTTATCCGCCTCCGCCGTGTAGGGGTTTCCGATATTGCCCACTACAAACACCGGCTCATAGCAGGCTTTCATAATTTCGCCCACAAGTGTGGTCGTGGTAGTTTTGCCGTTGGTTCCGGTAATGGCAATCAGTCTGCCTTTTTCCATCTGATAGCCTAATTCAATCTCCCCTGAAATGGGAATGTTTCTTTCCGCAAATTTCTGCACAAAAGGCGATTCTATGGGAACTCCGGGGCTTAAAACCACAGCCTCCACTTCTTTCTCCACATCCTCAGGTAAGGTTTCTCCGTAGCAGACCGCTTTGTATCCTTCCGGCAGCTTTTCACGAAGCTCCTCTGCCGTTATCCCTTTCTTACTGTCAAACAAAATGCTTTCCGCTCCCATTTTGGTAAGCAGACCCACTGCGGCAATCCCGCTTTTCCCTCCGCCTACTACCAATACTTTTTCGTGTTTCAAATCCATTTTTCTAACCATGCCTTTCCTCGATTTACTCTTATATCCTTATAATCCCAACAGGGCAAGAAGACTCACCATGGCTGTCAGAATCGAAAAAACTGCCGTAATTTTGGCTTCCGACCACCCGCATAATTCAAAATGGTGGTGCAGGGGAGCCATTTTAAGCAAACGTCTGCCTCCGGTCAGCTTAAAATAAGCCACCTGGACAATGACCGATACCACTTCCAGAAAATACACCAGTCCCACAAGGGGGATAAACAGCGGCATGTGCAGGGCGTAGCTTACCGACACCACAAAACCGCCGAGCGCCAGCGAACCGGTATCTCCCATAAATACGCTGGCAGGGTATACATTAAATAAAAGAAATCCAAGCAATGCGCCCGCTCCCGCGCCCGTCACCGGCTCTATCCCGCTCTGCATGCCAATGGCGGCTACAGAAAAGAACACCGTCACAATCAGGGTGACGCCCGTGGCAAGACCGTCCAGTCCGTCCGTAAAATTGGTGCCGTTTACGGTTGCCGTCGTCACAAAAAACAGGAAGGGAACGTTGAAAACACCCAGGTCAATCTGCCTGTCTGAAAACGGTATTTTCAGTAGAAAAGCAGAGTCCGCATACCGGCTTAAATAGACGGCATAAAGCGCCGTCACCAGTAGCTGCAGCAGAAGCTTTGCCCCAGGTGAAAGTCCCATGGAACGCCTGAACACCACCTTTAAGTAGTCATCCAGAAGCCCCACCATTCCGAAGCCCGCTGTCAGAAACAGGATGGGCATTATCTTCGGATACTGCTTTACAAATAAAAGACCGGTAAGTATCATGGCTCCCACAATGATAATGCCGCCCATGGTCGGGGTTCCGTTTTTCTTCAAATGGGTACCGGGACCGTCCTCTCTTACGGTCTGCCCCACCCGCAGTCTCTTAAGAACGGGGATGAGAACCGGTCCCATCGCCACGCTTAACGCAAACGCCAGAACTGCCGGCAATAAACTGATATTCTGCATTCTGCGCCCTCCCGGTTAATTTTCAGCGGGCATTTCGGCGCCATTATTTTTATTATAATCCATAATACCCAAATAAGGAAGAATATTTTCAAAAAGCTGTTTCACAACCGGTGCGGCAATCTGTCCTCCGTAGTAGGTTCCCGTCGGATGAGTGATGATTGCCATGGCTATGATTTCCGGATCGTTCGCCGGTGCAAAGCCCACAAAAGACGCAATATATTTGCCTGTGCCTCTGGGAAGTGTCTGGCTGGTTGCCGTCTTTCCTCCTATCCGCACGCCCTCTATGTACGCCTTTTTTCCGCCGCCTTCCGCCACTACTTTTTCCAGCATTTCCCTCATGGTGGCGGAAGTCTCCGACGATACAATCTGTTCCGGTACCGGATATTCAAAGGTTTCCACACAGTTACCCTCTGCATCCGTTACCTCCACGCCGAAATGGGGTGTAATCAGATTGCCGCCGTTTACAATGGAGGCGGCGGTTGTCAGAAGCTTAATGGGCGTAATCTGGAAAGACTGCCCGAAGGAAATGGTGGCAAGCTCCACCGCTCCGATATTTTCCTCTTTATGCATAATGGTTCCGGCTTCTCCCGGCAGATCCACGCCGGTTTTCTGCAAAAGTCCGAACTTTTCAAAGTAGTCGTAATAGGTTTCCACTCCCATACGCAGTCCCACAGTGATAAACACCGGATTGCAGGAGTTCATGGTTGCATGCACAAAGTCCTCGGAGCCGTGCCCTCCCACCTTGTGGCAGCGGATTTTCCGGTCCTCCACAATAATGAAGCCGGGACAGGAAAAGGTGGACTGCGGTGTCACCACGCCCGATTCCAGTCCGGCAGCCGCCGTAATAATCTTAAACGTGGAGCCCGGCTCATAGGTATCGTTGATGCAGCCGTTTCTCCACATGGTATTTAACAGATTCTGTTTTTCCTGTTCGGAAAGGTCATCCCCTGAGGAAATGCTGTTGCCCGATACGTCCGTTCCGCTGGCATATTTTAAGATGTCCTCCGTCAGCACGTAAGGCTCGTTCAAATCAAATTCCGGGGTGTTCACCATAGCCAGAATTTCTCCGGTTTTCGCATTCATGACAATGATGGAAACACTCTTGGCTTCTTTGGTTTCCATCGCCTGATAAGCAAGCTGGGTCGCATAGCTCTGGATATTCATATCCATACTGATATGTAAATCACCGCCGTTTACCGGTTCTATACGGCTTTCTCCCGCTTCCTCCACTTCAATGCCCCTGGCATCGGTCACCGTTAAAATGGTACCTTTCTTTCCTGCCAGATACTCTTCATAAATGACCTCCAGGCCGATAATTCCCTGGTTGTCGCTGCCGGTAAAGCCCAGCACCTTGGAGCCTAACTCTCCGTAAGGATAAAAGCGTTTGTAATCTTCATCCACCTTTACCCCGGCAAGGTCGTACTCCCGGATGCGGTCCCCGGTTTCTTTGTCCACGTTGCTTTTGATGCGCTCAATGGACGAATATTTTTCCACCCGTTTGCGGACATATTCTTCCGACAAAGACAGCTCCCTGCACAGCATGGAAATGACCGCTTCCCTGTCCTCTATCTGGTTATAAATGACGGAAATGGTGCAGACCGTCCGGTTATCCGCAATCACGGTGCCGTTGCGGTCCAGTATCCGTCCCCTCGCCGCCTTGATGCTTCTTTCCCTCTCATGCAGCTCCTGCGCTTTCGCAGAATAATAATCGGCTTTCGCCACCATCAGGTACACAAGCCTGAAAAACAAAATCGCCAGAAGTCCCGCACAGATAAAAAACGTGACGGTTATTTTTTTCCGGTAATGGGTTTTATGGGGGGTATTTAACATAATAACCTCACAAAAAAGGTCTTGTTATACTCTATTCCCTTTTTTATGAGGTTATGTATTTTACTCTGATGGAATGGGGTCGTAATTGGTTCCCACCGGATTTCCGGTCTCCGGGTCTAACAGTTCATTGGTGTTGGGGTCAATGTAATAACCGGTTTCCGGATCTTTTTCAAAGCTCTTCCAGGCCGGTGTAGTACCCATATCGCCGTAATCCGCCGGGTCCGTGCTGGGCTCCTTTACCACCGGAGTACCGTATTTTCTGGTATCCTCCAGCTTCTTTTCTTCCAGCTCCTTTAATTCTTTTTCGGAAAGCTCTTCCGTCATGAAGATGCCCATGTAAGGTAAAACTTCTGTCAGCACATTCTTGGCAATAATAGCTGCCTGTCTGGTACCGCCGGTCTGGTCCGGCATGTTCGGTCTGTCAATTACCACATAAATGGCAATCTGCGGGTCGTCCGCCGGTGCAAAGCCGATAAAGGAAACAACGTATTCTCCGTTTCCTCGGGGAAGGGTCTGTGCAGTACCGGTCTTACCGCCGATTAAATAACCGGCAGGTCTTGCGGATTTACCGGTGTTGCCGGTGTAATTGGGGTCGCATACCGCTTCGCCGTACTCTCTTAAGTAAGCGGAAGTGCTCTCGGATACCACCTGTTTTAATACGCGCGGCTCGATGTTTTTTACAACGGCGCCGTTTGTGGTGCGTATCTGCTTTACCATATGAGGTTCGTAATAATAGCCGCCGTTAATTAAGGCGCTGTAGCCGGTAATCATCTGAATCATGGTGACATTAAAGCCCTGTCCGAAAGAGCTGACCGCCAGGTCCGTCTGGTCGATTTTCTCCGAACCGTGCACCAGTTCCGCCGTTCTGGCCTCCCCTGCAAGGTCAATATTGGTCTTTAATCCCAGATTGAAATTTCTCTGGTATTCCGCAAAGGTTTCCTTTCCGATTGCAAAAGACATCCTCATTAATGCCACATTGCAGGAGCTGGCAATCGCATGCTTTACGGTAACCGTTCCGTCGCCGTACCGGTTGTGGCACCGGATTTTGTGACCACCCACCTCCAGGCTTCCTCCGCATTCAAAGGTATCCGTATCGTGGATTTTTCCGGTTTCCAGTCCCATTGCCACCGTAAAAGGCTTAAAGGTAGAACCCGGCTCGTAGGTATCCGTAATGCAGAAGTTACGCCAGATGCTGTTTAAGGTTTCAAAATAAGTATCATTTTCCTTCATCAATGCAATCTGGTCTTCGTCGTAATACGCACTCAGATCATAGGGACTGTTCAAATCGAAGGTCGGAGCACTTGCCATGGCAAGTACCTCTCCGCTGTTTACGTCCATGACAATACAGCCGATGTTGTTTGCAGCCTGTCCTTCTTTATAATTGTCCTTGTATTCTACCCAGAAATTGTTCAGCTTTTCTTCCACAATGGACTGGATATTGGCATCAATGGTACTGACAATGGTGTAACCGTCCTGTGCAGGCTTCGTGGTACGCTCCAGACTGGAGTCGTCGTTTAAATAACCGAATTCCCTGCCGTTGGTGCCGCTCAGCAAATCGTTGTAATACTCTTCCAGACCGTACATGCCGATGCCGTCCGATGTGGTAAAGCCGATGACATCACAGGCAAGGCTGCCGTAGGGATAGCCTCTTTTATAGCTTTCCTCAAACCACACGCCCTTGATATCGTTGCCCCGTCCCGGATTACCGTCCTCGTCCTTCTGTGTATCGTTCTGGATTTCCATGAAATCACTGATTTCCGAATAGGACATTTTTTTAAGCGGTACATAATAACTGCTGGTCGGATTATTGGTAATGTAATTTTTGACTTCCTTCATGTCAAGCTGTGGAAAGCATTCTTCCAGTGCTTTTAAGGTGGAGTCCAGATATTTTCCGTCCTTGGTCAGCATGACCTTGGCATCCAGTACTAAACTGTATACTTTTTCACTGACCGCCAGAGTGGTGCCGTTACAGTCTAAAATATCCCCCCGTCTGTACGGGAGTGTTACACTGTCGTATTTCTGCTGGGATAGAATCTGTTTGCTGTACTGCTCGCCTTTTTTACTGTTTATCCAGATTAACCGGACACTCAGTCCCACAAATGCCAATAAAATCAGACAGAAAAGTACTATCAGCTTTTTTTGCATACGGATAGGAAATTTCTGTCTTAATTTCATTTTGGCTTTTTTTGCCATTCGCTTATTCTTTTCTCTTTCTTTTCTGCCCAATGTGCTTTACACCCCGTCTTTATTTACTGTTTGGGTATATCGCCAAACTGTCTTACATAATCGCTGCCTTCGTTGTTGTAGTATACAATCTGACCTTCCTGTGCGTATACCATTCCCAGTTCACCGATGGCAATTCTTTTAATCTCGTCCAGATTAACATTGCTGTTGATACGGGCAAGCTCATCATCGTTGGAAAGCTTTAAGTTGTTCAGTTCTTTCTCCAGGGATGCGATTTTTTCTACCTTTGCCGTTGTTTCTGCCTGCAGCTGGATATAACCGATTAACACGTAACCGGCAACCAGCATCGCCAGGGCTAAGAATACCACATAACCAAAGTTCATGTGATGTGCTCTTTCCCGGTTCTTTCTGGTTTCGTTGCTGATTTTCTTTCTGGGTTCTTCTTCTATTGCACGTCTGACATCGAGCTGTCTTGCTGTACTGCCATCCACATAATAATCTCCGTAGCCCCTTGTTCTTCTGTTCTGTGTACTTCTGTTCTGTGTGTTTCTCCCCTGCGTCCTTGCCATATTTCTTTCCCTCATTTCTTTCTTGATGTCTTACCTAAGATGCTATGGTTTTTACCCTTTTATCTTATTTGTTACTTCTCATTCTTTTCTGTCTGTTAAGTTTTGCTTTTCTGACTTTTTAAGCCAATATTTTCTTTATCGGATTTTCTGTTTTTTCAATCTCTTGCGCCTATCCAATTTCTTCGGCTTTTTCCGTTTTTTGCGCCTTATCCAATTTCTTCGGTTTTTTCAAATACCCGGAGTTTTGCGCTCTTGGAACGGCTGTTTTCAGTAAGCTCCTCCTCGGTCGGAAGTATCGGCTTTCTGCTGATAATCTTTCCCTTGGGCTTTTTTCCACACACACATACCGGAAATTCCGGTGGGCATGTACAAGGATTTTCTGCCTTTTTGAATGCCGATTTCACCAGTCTGTCCTCTAAGGAATGGAAGGTGATAATGCAAAGCCTTCCGCCCGGATTTAAGAGGTCAATCATCATATCCAGCGAATCTCTCAACACTTCCAGCTCCCGGTTGCATTCAATACGGATTGCCTGAAAGGTCTGCTTTGCCGGATGCCCCGACTGCCGGAACTTTGCGGGAATGGCTCCCTTTATAATCTCTGCCAGTTCCCCGGTGGTTACGATTTCTTTTTTCTCTCTTGCCTGCACAATGTGTTTGGCAATGTTCTTTGCGAACTGGTCTTCTCCATAGTCCCGGATGATGCGGTACAGCTCTCTTTCGGGATATCCGTTTACAATATCCTTGGCGGTAAGGGACTGTCTTCTGTCCATCCGCATGTCAAGAGGAGTATCAAACCGGTAGGAAAAGCCTCTTTCTTCTGTATCTAACTGGTAGGAGGAAACCCCCAGATCCAGTACAATGCCATCCACTTTTTCTACGCCGTATTCGGAAAGCACTTCCTTCATCTGGCAATAGTTGCTGCGGATGAGCGTTACTTTTTCGGCATAATCGGCAAGTCGTTCTGTGGCTGCTGCGATTGCGGCATCGTCCTGGTCAATTCCGAAAAATCTTCCCTTATCGGACAGGCGTTTTACCACCTGCAGGGCATGTCCTCCGCCGCCGGTCGTTCCATCCACGTAGATGCCGTCTTCTTTGATATTCAGATTTTCAATGGTTTCCTTCAGCAAAACCGAATAGTGGGAAAACGCCATCTCCTGCTCCTTCCTGCTTTTCTGTTTCCAGTCCCTGCATAGCTCTTAAGATTAAATACCAAGTCCAAGCTCCGACATGTGCTTTGCAATTTCTTCCATGTCTTCATAGGTAACTGTTCCGTCGTATCTTTCTTTACTCCAGATTTCTGCTCTGTTTCCTACACCAATCAGCACCACATCTTTCTGCAGTGCGGCAAATTCTTTCAATGCCGCCGGAATCAGGATACGTCCCTGCTTGTCCACTTCGACGACTGATGCGCCTGCCATGAAGAAACGGACAAACTTACGGACTTCCGGGTTGGTTAAGGAAGGCAGTTTCTGCAATTTTTCCTGAAATGCGGTCCACTCGGTATTGTCAAAGACAAACAAGCAGCCATCCAGTCCTTTTGTCACCACGAATTCGTCTTTCAGAATTTCGCGGAACTTTGAAGGAATGATCAGCCTGCTCTTCGCGTCAATCGTATGGTTGTATTCGCCCATGAACATATCCGATCACCCGCCTTAAAGTTGCTGCCACGGAAAGGGATTTATTTACCACTTCAAACCACTTGGCACCACTTTCCACCACTTTTATACTGATTTTATAATAAAAAGTGGAATTTAGCAAGCAAAATAGAGGAATTTCTTTATTTTTTCTTAAGAAAATACTGGAAATTTTTCACGCAAAAACAGCAGGTACAATATCTTGTACCTGCTGTCATTTTCACTACTAATTATGCTTTTTGATTTTAGGGCAGTGCATCGTAACTGTCTTATACATTGAAACGGAACAGAATGACATCGCCGTCTTTTACCACGTAATCCTTGCCTTCCATTCCCACCAGACCTTTTTCACGGGCAGCCGCCAGAGAGCCCTGCTCCAAAAGATCTTTGTAATTAACTACCTCCGCCTTGATAAAGCCTCTTTCAAAATCGGTATGAATTTTACCGGCTGCCTGCGGAGCCTTGGTGCCGATTTTAATGGTCCACGCTCTGGTTTCGTCCTCTCCTGCTGTCAGGTAGCTAATCAGTCCCAGCAGTTTATAGCTTGCACGGATTAACTTGTCAAGACCGGACTCTTTCAGCCCTAAGTCCTCTAAGAACATTGCCTTTTCGTCATCATCCAGCTCTGCAATCTCCTGTTCAATCTGGGCGCAGATAACAAATACCTCGCTGCCTTCTTTTGCCGCAAATTCTCTGACCTTTGCCACGCCTATGTTGCTTGCGCCATCGTCTGCCAAATCGTCTTCCGCTACGTTTGCCGCAAAAATTACCGGTTTGTAGGTAAGCAGATTGTACTCTGCCAGCCATGCTAATTCATCCTCATCCTCGGTCACAAAGCTTCTTGCCAGCTTGCCGGCTTCCAGATGGGCTTTCATCTTTTCCTGCAGTGCCAGTTCCTTTTCTAAGGACTTGTCCATGCGGGCTGCCTTGGCAGTCTTTGCAATTCTTCTTTCCAGAATTTCCAAATCGGAGAAAATAAGCTCTAAGTTAATAGTTTCAATATCTCTCATGGGGTCCACGCTGCCATCCACATGAATGACATTGGGGTCTTCAAAGCATCTTACCACATGCACAATGGCATCTACTTCACGGATATTGCTTAAAAACTGGTTGCCAAGACCTTCGCCCTTGGAAGCACCCTTTACCAGACCGGCAATGTCTACAAATTCAATAACCGCCGGTGTCACCTTCTTTGACTGATACATATCTCCCAAAAGCTTTAATCTTTCATCCGGCACTGCTACGATACCCACATTGGGGTCAATGGTACAGAACGGATAGTTTGCCGATTCCGCACCCGCTTTTGTCAGTGAATTGAATAATGTACTTTTTCCTACGTTGGGAAGCCCCACGATACCTAATTTCATTTTTTCTATTTCCTCCTATAAATCCTTTGATTTCAAGGGATTTCAGCATACTTATTTTTGCAAGTGGGCCATTTAGTGGGCCATTACATTGCCATAAGTGCTTCTGCTACCAAGTCCATTTCTTTTTTCTTTTCTTCCTCGGTAGTATGAACATATAAGTTCATTGTAATTCCAATATTCGAATGGCCCAGTAACATCTGAAGTGTTTTCGGTTTCATTCCTGCTTCAATACATCTGGTAGCAAAAGTATGTCTCAAGATATGCATCGAAAATCTTGGAATTTTTGCTTTGTCACAGATTTTAAACAGCGCTGTATCATATGTACTGTTCTTGACAGGTGTTCCTTTTCGACACAGAAACACAAATTCTTCCCATTCTGTTGAAATTTCTGAAATCCTCTTATTCTTTTCTTTTTGTTTTTTTAGTATAGCAACCGCTTCTTCTGTTAAGGGTATCGTACGGTAACCTGATTTACTCTTTGGTTCTCCGATACGCCACTCCTTTGCACTGTAACGATATTCCATACTTCTGCGAATCTGAATTGTTTTGGATTTAAAATCGACATCTCCCCATTTCAATCCTACCAATTCGCCTGTTCGCAATCCGGTTTGTAGTATAAAACGATACTGATTTTCATAGCTTTGATTTTCTGCATATTGTAAAAATGTTTTTTGTATGTCTCTTGTTAAAGCAACCTTCTTCTCAGAAGGCTTTCCCATATCACTTTTCACAGATTTTTTACAGGGATTGCTACGCAAGACTTCATTCTCTTTTGCATACTCAAACATATTGTATAATGCAATTCTTGCCTGATAAATTGTAGATGTGCGATACCCCTGATCTGCCATATCATAAAATATTTTCTGACATTGAAGTGGTTTCACGTCTGATAGTGTCATCTTCCCAATTACCGGTTTAATATTTTTAATATATCTCTCCGTATAATTGCGAACAGTATTTGAACGGACTGTTTTCTTTTTTATCCCAATCCAATAATCAAACCATTGATCGACCAGCATATCTGATGGCATTGAAATATCACTGTGTTCATCCACATAAGTCGCATCAGCAATCCATGCTCTGCACTCTTGCAGCTTTTTGAATCGTTTATGTTTTCTCTTTCCAAACCGATCTACAAATCTGGCTGAGTATAATCCCGTACTTTCCTGGGATATTCCCTTGCCAAGTTCTTTGCCTTTTAAATCTTTTCCCATATTTCAGCTCCTCTCATAAGAAGCCCTAATACAGTACCTTGTATTATACCATAGCATCTTATTTTTGTGAATATTCATTTTCATCTCATCTCCTGCCCCATCTCCTGTCAATCATTTATATTTCCACACTTTCCGAAATGAATTTTTCAAATTCTTTTCTCTTTACAAGTTTTTTCGTGCCTACGTAAAGCACAAACGGACATCTCGGTTCTTTCAAAAGACCACTTATTCTGTTTTGTCCGATATTACTGTATTCTGCTGCCTCTTCAATTGTAAGAGCCACTTTTTCACATATCGCAACATGTTGTTTGCTCATAAAATCCTTCCCTTATTATTTAACGTGCGTAGCATACACTTCTATCCGCAATACACACGATCATTCTTTGTATTCAACAACGTTTTCGCTTTCTCCATTTTCATACTTGCAATCGCTTCTCGTTTACTTGTACCTCCAACATACATTGGTGTACACATTTCTAAAATACGATCATAGATACGCCTTTTGTCCAACATGGTCTCGCTTTTTATTTCTTTCAGCGGAAGATTGGTTGTGATGATCAAAGGTCGTCCCGAACGGATCCTGCGGTCTATGACGCTAAAAATAATTCCTAACGCATATTCTGAATTTCGTTCCACTCCAAGATCATCAATAATCAAAAGCTGGTAAGAAGCCAATGCATTGATATATTCCGTTTTGTCTGCCAGTGGAAATATATCATCAATAATGGTATTGAAATTTGTCATCTTTACCGTTACTTCCCGCTTAAGAAGTTCATTGGCAATGCATCCGGCAACATAACTTTTCCCGGTACCAACCGGTCCCCAGAACAAACAGCCTATATGATTTCTTTTCATTTTCTCCCAGTTATCAACATAATTTTTTGCCTTATGCATTACCGCATCTGACATATCTGCATTCTCAAATGTCCACTCTTCCATTCTGCTCTCGTCAAAACAGATGCTTGTATTTCTGCTGACTAATTCCCGGTGCTCTTTGTCTTTAAAATATTTTTGTTCTTCTTCATACGCTTTTCTGTCACAGACACATTGCCTGGAATGTTTCTTCATTCCCATAAAGCCCCCCTTGGGGAAAAATGCTTCTTTCGCTTCCCCACAGACTTTGCAGTATTTCAAACCATCACTGCCTACACATACAGTATCTTCTTCTCTCATCACAAACTCTCTCCTTCCCCATAGCAATAATTTACTTCATGATATTTATTTCTTTTATATTTCTCAG
>Ga0129313_1000566_pt1 | contig 30025 bp, 38 predicted proteins | sample O1105metagenome_FD_94436 | JGI IMG/M metagenome (GOLD analysis project Ga0129313, IMG submission 94436) | Orangutan group fecal microbial communities from fecal samples from Wisconsin, USA - O1105 metagenome | ecosystem: Host-associated > Mammals > Digestive system > Large intestine > Fecal...
ACAGTGATAGCGAATGTACAATTTATACAATCCGTAAATCACTGCGGAGCAGTAAACCAAACATAAAATTATTTCCATTTTCTTTGCCTTTCTTATTGACGAAAAGCAAATGATACGGTATAATAATCGTATCGGGCTTTTCGTCCGTGGTACAGAGCAGAACCGAAAGTGTAGGAGCTTGGCGGTCTGCTCTGTTTTTCATTTAATCAAATCTTTTTAAATGCTTTATAATCTTCACAGTGATTACAGTACTAATTACAGTAAATATCACTGCAAACAGCAACATTGCTATATCTCCTTTGGGCAATCCTGCTAATTGTGCAAACATCTCAACTACAGTGTCTCCAAACTTATATGCAAGAAAAATCACTCCTGCTAACAATGCAAGACCTATCAATATCAATAATACTATTGCCATACATATCCTCTCATTTTACAACCGCAAAACGGACAGCTTTCTAAATCGATGAAATTGAAATCATTATTCATTTATTGTACTTCTCCTTACTCATAGGATATTTGTTCTAATGTAGTGCTAATTTCTTCAAGCAAAGCATGATATTTAGATTTAAAAAATACGCTTCTTTTGCAGTAATCAACAACTTCAACACCTATTTTAGAAATTGTAAATCTAATTGCAAATCTTTTTGAAAAATCAGCTATAAATATTTTATCACGATAGTTATAAAAACGCTTTTTTATATTTTTGTATGCAATCCAATCAAGGACATTGTATGTAATAAAAGTAAAAACAATGCTCATCAATATTGGTATTACAAACATCCTAAAAATTATCATATCATTTTACCATCCTTACTCAATCGGTGTAATTTTATAAATCTGACCGTTGATTTCAATTGTAGTTTCTTCTGTGGTTTCCTTTATTAAAGTTTGCTCTGCGGAATCTACATTAAGATTATCTACATCAATTTTATATTTATCAAAATCAATACCGAACACAGCATTAATGTTAAACCACGCATTATTTATTATTGAATTTGATTGTTCGCTGCAAAGCTTATTATGTTTTTCAATCTCATTTAATACTTTTGTCTTATCATTTGCCATATAATAATCAGCTGCAAGAATTCCTTTCTCATCTTTAAGATTTTTTTTCACGTCATTCCCCATTTTCAGAAACGTTGCTGTGCTAAATAGAAAAAAAGCTGCGATTACAATAATTATCCAAGCAAACGTTCTGCCTCCAACATCTAATTTGTCAGTTACAATCATTATAATTATAATCAACACAAGTCCAATTACAAATATCATATTTTTCGTCCTTTCTTTGATGATTGTCGTCCATATCAATTTGCCCTCTCCGCAATCTCCTCCGCAAGCTCTCTATAAGCTTGTCCGAGAGAACTGCTCTTGTCAAATACGCTGCCTTTCTGATTCATGATAGCCTTTTCAGTCTGTGCAGGACAGTATGGTATCACAGTTCTGAACGTAATATTTTCATACTCGCCACGAATGGAATCGGCAAGAGAAACGCTGACGTTTGTACGCTGCTGCTTGTTCAGAAGTATTCCGAGCACACGTAAATTCCTGTTGGTGCTGTTATTGATAGAAGCAACCTTATTCAGCATTTTGTCAAGTCCTTCGTAAGCGTATATGCCGCTTTCAACGGGGATAATGACATAATCGCTTGCGTTCATAGCGTTGCTTGCAAGCAAGTCAAGAAGCGTTCTGCAATCAAGCAGTATGTAGTCATATTCTGCAAATACCGCATTACTCAGAATACGCTTGATGACATAATTACTTTCTTCATCGTTAGCCATAGTGCTTGTGATGTTAGTGAGCATGGGAGAGGACGGTATGTAATCAATACCGCTTTCGCTGTGACGGATTATCTCCGAAAAATCCGTCTTAATATCGGCAACCTCGTTATAAATCAATTCGGAAATAGTAGGCTTTCCGTCCTTGATGTAGCCGAGAGTTCTGCTTGCGTTCTGCTGTTGGTCAAGGTCAATCACAAGAACTTTCTTGCCGAGCTGCACAAGACCTCCTGCCGTATTAATCGTTGTAGTTGTTTTTCCTACTCCGCCTTTTTCGGAGCAGATTGAAATTATCTTTGACATTTTGATTCCTCCATATTTATATTTGTGTCACCGTGACACACCTTTTATTTTCTTAGGAAGCAAACTTATGCACACTTCAACAGGATAGATTCCACCGCCAATAGTTTGCCACCTCTCAATAGTTCTGCCCTTGATTTCCTTATACCAGTCGGCAGTTAATACCTCGTCTTTTGTACATTCCTCACAGTATTTATCAATACTGATAAGATCATTACCGTCATATGTATTGACAAAATTACTCAACGTCATAGTCATATCCCCCTAAAAAGTAGTATCATTCCTCCACAGATGTGTCACGGTGACACACATCATCATTCCAAAGCGTTTCTAATAGATGATAGATTTTGTTGATTCCTAAGTTTATTGCTTTTGCTGAGCATATTGCATCGAAAAGATTATTTTCAATATTTCTCAGATGATATTCAACGGACATTTCTTTCGCAAAATCGGTTACAAAATATCCTTTGCCCATAAAAGCTGTCAGCAATTTCTCATCAACAAGAATCTGATAAGCTTTTTTCGTTGTTATAACGCTTACGTTATTTTCAATGGCAAGTAAGCGCATCGACTTGACCGGATCTCCGGACTTGAGCTTTCCGGATAATATTTGTTCTCTGATCTGAGCTGCAATCTGCATATATAACGGCTCTTTAGATTTAAAATTATCAGTCAAGATCGTTTTCCTCTTCCACAAGTGTGTCACGACGACACACTTCATCATTATCCCGGATGCTGATATATTCGTCGAAATGAAGAATTGTTTTAATATCAGGATTTCTGTATTCAGAGCCACCCAATTCAATAGCAGTCTCACGATCGCAGCATCTTTGATTTCCTTCAAGCCAAAGTTTCATAGCAATTTCTCCTTTATAATAATTATTTGTGTCACGGTGACACACTCGTTGCAATTTCTGTTTTTTCAAAATTTTTTGAATCAAAGTAATCACCAATACTATAAGAAGTATAAACTTCTTCGCTTACATCATAGTATTTAGCTCCCTGATACTTCTTACCGTCATAATCATATTCAAAAGAAATATGAATTCGATATCTTGTCGGAACGTACTCTTTTTCCCCGCCCAAATAATATCCCGGTTTTCCGTTGCTGTATATAAAGCCTCCGCCGCCGACTGTTTCACCATTTACTATTTCCTTATCATATATAGTACCAGCAGAGACTTCTTCTAATATTGCATTATGAAGCTTCATATCGTTATAACTGGAGACTAACGATTTAGATCCCCAAATTATTACTCCAAAAAAACCTACAATAAATGCAGCAATAAGTGTAATAATCAGAATAATTACAACTATTCCGAAAACATCCGATTTCTTCTCTGATTTTTCCTCTGTTAAAGTTTCATCAATTATATCTGAATTGAATTCTTCGTTCATAATCAAAATCCTTTCATCATAATGTATCGAGTGTGTCACGATGACACACTTAATTTTACTTACAAATTTTTATCATATGTTCTTGGCGAACCATCAGAATTGACGAGCATAGTAAAAAATCCATTTTCGTCTTTTGTATTTGAAACCACATACATAACTAATGTTGCGTTGTCGTATACAACAGTAGGCTCGTTATCTGCGCCATAAGAAATTATAGTAAAAAATTCTCCCCATGGTTTATTTATGCTTGCTTGCTTTCGATACTTGCAAAGTAAGTCATCATATTTTTTTAAAATCTTGTAACTTGGAGGAGTACTAAGCATTCCTATAGCATAAATTTTCATTCGATTCAATTTAGCCTCAATGCTTATTTCCTCGTTTTCTTCAAGTTGGCACAACTTTTTATAAACTATACGATTGCTGATAATATGAGCACCCAAAACTAAAAGTACGCAAGTTATAATAATAATAAATAAAATCATTTTTTCCTCCATATTTATTATTGTGTCACGATGACACACTCAGAACGGAACGTCCTCGTTAGCGAGGATTTCTTCATATTCGGACAGATCAAAGCTTTCAGTTTCTCCGCTGCTCTCCGGCGGAACTTCCTGAGCTGTCCTGCCTTTAGCTCCTCCGGCGAAAAAGAGTTTGTCAGCGTTGACACTTGTGATATAGCGTTTTTCGCCGTCTTTCTCGTATGTATTAATACGCAGACTACCATGAACTGCGATCATCTGTCCTTTGACAAAATTGCGGCTTATAAATTCTGCTGTGCTCCTCCATGACGTTACCGGAATAAAGTCAACTTTGGTTTCCGCATCCTTGCGGTGATCTCTCTCAACTGCCACGGTAACATTGCAGTATGGTATTCCGTCAGCCGTCTGTCTGAGTTCAGGATCGGCGGTAAGTCTGCCCATTATAACTACGTAATTCATCATATTTATGACCTCTTTTCTTATTTTTAGCATTATATTGCTATTAGATTTTTGCGAATATGCATTCGATTTTGGTTAATTCATGTAATGATTTTTATACCCTTTTCCAAGAAATATTTTCTCCTTTCCGGGCGATTCATTTTAATTTCCTCACGGCTCAGTTCTATAAGTTCGGCTGAATCCTCTTTGTCACTGATGCTGATCTCATAGAACGGTCTGCGCCATTCCTTACCGCAGCTATCGCAGTAAACAGCTCCGAAAGTCTGAACCGGTTCGGAAGAGCATTCATCAGCTATCCTGTCAGAAAGTTCGCCCCACCCATCGTCTGTGAATATCATCTTTTTTGTGAAAGTCATGGTATATACCGTATTCACGATCAGATCCCCGCCGCATTTCGGGCAATGTAATATGTTCATAGTTGATCCTTTCCGTGTGTCACGGTGACACACTCTTATTCTTGTGCAGCTTCAAGGCTGTTGATAACATCGTCAAGACTATCCCTCATATCACTAAAGGTGTCATAAGCTTCCTCCAGATTTTCAGCAGCAGCTTCGCTCTGAGCATATCGCTCCGTCTCCTGCAAGCTCTCCGGAATGTTCTCCAACGCTTCGCTCTCCTCGTCTCTGATATTCTCAATGTCTACAAGAATGTCGCTCAGATCTTCGGCAAGCTCAGTCAGTCTCCTTAATACTCTGGATATTTCTTTTCTGCGTACTGCGTTCATAATTGTTCTCCTTTCTGGGTGTGTCATCATGACACACTTTGATTTATTTCATAATCATTATATCATAGTGCTTGCACTATGTCAATACATTTATTTCAAAAAATAGCATAAAAAGTTTTCAACAAAAATTGTACATCTTTCACAATGGACACACTATGAATTTTATGATATACTATTTTTAGAATGCTATCCTAACGGGAGGTTAATATGGAGAATAACGAACCAAAATATATCAGGGGAAAGTACACAGCAGCTGCCAAGGAATCTACTAAACGTTATCAGGCAAAGGCATATGATGATATAAGACTTCGTTTGAAAAAAGGGGAAAAAGCGATTGTCCAAGAAATTGCGGCGAAACATAATTATTCTATGAATTCTTTTATCGTTGAAGCTATTTTCAGATTTGCCGAAGAACTTGAAAAACAAGCAGAGGAATCCGCTGAACAGGCAGAAGTCAATGAAGAATAAAATAATTTCATGCATAAAATTTTAAGGAGTGTTAAAGAAGCTGAAAAGAATTTCGAGAATGGTGAATACTATTCCGATAATGAAATCGACTGGGATTGAACATGAGGAATTTTATGAGCAATAAAGAAAGGATTATAGAATTATTAGACAGCGTTCTCGACTACAAAATCGGGTATCTTCTGGCATATGCTCAGGGGATAGTGGCTGGAGAAGAAGCAAACGATTTTTTATGTCAGCGCATGGTTGAAAACCATGAAAATAATCCCGATAACCAATACTAAAAACTCATCCAAAGGATACCGCCAACAAACAGCGGTATCTTTAATTTTTTAGTGTGAAATATCATGATTTTTCCGCTGCTTATCAAGATATTCTCCTATGGATTTTCTCGCCGTTTCCAGTTCGGACAGCTCGCTTTTAAGCGATTTATAATCCTTATTTTTCTGATTGCGCTCGTCGATCAGACTGTAAAATTTCCGCTGCGCCGATTCAAGCTGTGGGATTTTTCCGTCAGGGTAAAGTTCCTTCAATTTTCTCAAAGCGCCTTCATATTTTGTGATCTCCTTGAAATGCTCGCTGCGGAATTTTTCCTTGGCTCGGACCTCCTTGTACTGCGCATAAAGCGGCTTGTACTCACGGTAAGTTTCAAGCAGTTTAATCAGCTCTGATCTGCTGTTGATCTCGTCCTGCAAATCGTTCAGCCGCTCGGCAAGTTCCAGACGTTCGCCGTGAAGATTCAGAAGCTTTTCTTCAAGTTCTTCAACACTTGATACGCCTTTCTCCGTGAGAAGATTTATGATCTTTGAAGCCTCCTGCATATTGTGAATGATCGCCCAGCGTTCCAGTCCCTTTGAATTCTGGAACTTACTTTCATCCGTATCAATAATTCCAGTCCGGCGAATTTTCAGCGAACCGTTTTTAAGAGCATTGTATCGCTCAATACGCTTGACGATCTGCTCCTTTACGTAATACCATCCAAGAACTTTTTGCTTGCAGCAAGTAAAATTTGTACGTTCCGGAATTTTAAATGCAAGATATTTTCGGTCACGATATTCATATCCCATTGTCTGCATATTGCTGAGAAATTCTTCGTAATTTGCAGACCGTTTGACCGCTGAATCTATGTCGGCTCTGAGACTTGATTTCCAAGACTTTCCGAGTTTATCCTGCTGCCATTCGTAGTAACACTTTCCCGTGCCACGCTCCGGATTTTCTATAACGCTAAGTCCATGTTCCTCGCAGAGTTCATCGCTTATCCGGCGAAGATTTTCGTAAGAATTTGCTCCACGATTTTCAAGAGTTTCAAAAGTTCTGTGATCGTTAAGACTGACATTGTTAAAAATTATATGATTGTGAATATGGTCACGATCAACATGAGTTGCAATAACGTATTGGTAATTGCCTTTCAGAAATTTATCGCAAAGCTCTCTGCCAATCCGATGAGCTTCTTCCGGAGAAACTTCTCCCGGCTTAAAACTCTGAACCATATGCTTTGCCAAAGTTTTTGCTCTGCCTGTGCCTTTCAGAAATTCATCTTCAAAATCAAGAGACGCACAGTGCAGACTGCACTCGTATGTGGAACACAGTTCATAGTCGTTAGTCTTAGCCGGATTGATAATATAGTCTATAGCGAGATTGAGCGTAGTTTCAATCGAATGGATTTCAGTTCTCGCCATATTTCTCTCTCCATTCTTTTGATATCCTTGATGTCCTCATCGTAAACATTTCCAGTTGCATTTGCTCTCTTAGCAATCTGATTTGCGCTTGAAGCAAAACGTCCGACGTTGGCTGACAAAATTTTTATATCGTCCAGTTCAATGTTGATAACCTGTCCGGCAATCGCCATTGACCGAAGATACTGAGTTAGATTTTTTCTGCCTGAAATTTTTGCTTTCTCAACGATAAAATCGTACTCCTCCTTGTCAACCCGAAAGTTGATTTGTACATTACGTTTGCGATTTTCTTCCATGAAATTATTTTCCTTTCTTTTTTCGGCTCTGCCGATTTTTTACGGACTATGTTCGGTTCTGAAATTCGTCAGAATTTCGTAAAGGAGTTTGAGGAAATCTGTTCCTCAACAAGCATCGTATTCGGTAGCAAAAATCCTTTTTGGCTATCCGAATGCAATGCTTGCTACTTTGTAAAATGCCGATTCCGGCATTTTATGATTTTCGGCTGCGCCGATTTTTTCCGGACTGTGTCCGGTTCTGAAATTCGTCAGAATTTCTTTGAGGAAGTTTGAAAAAATCCTTCAATAAATTTGAAAATACTTTCTCAAAAAAATGCCCTCTATATAAATAGCCAAAATTTCAGGCGTTTTTGGTCACGAAAATAAAAAAATCCGCAAAATCAATAAATTGACTTTGCGGATTCCGCTGTTAGTATGTGCAATTTTTACAACTCAAAAAAAAGTGAGTTCTAATTCAGGTCAAGTAACATTCAACCAGAAAATATATTAAGCATCAATATATACTTTTCCTTTCAATTTTTTTAACACATCCTCATTAGCGAGATATTTCTTATAAAACTCATCATACTCATCGTTTAGCTTACAAATCTTCTTCTCAAGAGTTTCTCTTACAGGTATTTTCTTATCTGAATGTAATTTAATAAGTTCACTACGAGCTTCACGGTATTTTTCTACCCATTTCACATTTTCACTCTCATATTTTTTTCTGCCAAATATCTTGCTATCTAAAACTTCTTTATATTCTCTATACGACTGCTGATATTTTTTATAGATTTTTATTAATTTTAGCTCGTGTTCAGCAGAATCAATTTCCTGCTTAATATTATTAACTTTCTCAGCAAGAATAAATTTTTGTGAACAGCTTTCATCAAAAATCTTCTTCTCATCCAACGTCATATACTGTGACATTAAAAAATCCCCCTTGACAAATCTTTCTAATCATGATAAAATAATAAATGATATGGAAAATTCCTCTTATGCAAAACATAAAAGGAATTCCACACTAAAAATCAAAATTTAATACCTCTACATACTGAAAATAACCTTCCACAATCATTTTCGGTACGGACATTTCTGTGCAGTCGTTTCATCCGTTATCAAGAAACGTACTTGGTTTGGACTCAGCCGACGCAAAGCAGTGAGGAATTTAACTTTTTTGAAAAGCACTATAAAATTTTTATAGTGCTTTTCGGATTGGTTGCGGCGGCTGGATTTGAACCAACGACCTTCGGGTTATGAGCCCGACGAGCTACCTAGCTGCTCCACACCGCGATAAATAGCGTCACATCATCTGCGACTATATTATTATATCACAGTGAAACAAAAAAGTCAACCGCGAACGAGATATTTTTTTGATTTAACAATATATTCATATATCCATTGCCATTTCGATACACTTCCAGTTCTCACCGAGAACCTCGAACAACTCGCCGTCGCCTGCACACTCCGAAAAGCCAACCGACCTATAACACTTAAGCGCCGCAGGATTATTCTCAAAAACTCCCAGTGAGAGGCGTTTGGCGTGAAGCTCATCTGCCGCGAACTTCTTGGCAAGCTCCAGCATTTTCCTGCCCAGACCTTCTCCTCTTTTGGAACTGTCAACGATGACGAAGCCAAACCGAACTTCCGTTTTTTCGTCATCAGTATAGCGGAGTATCAGATGTCCCACCACATTTCCGACTTCATCGACAGCAGTCAGCGGAAAGAAGCTCCCCGAGCGCGAGCAAATCTCATGATGAGCGGCGATCTTCTCGGGAGACGACGGGTAATCGCCGAAACGGTCGGCACTCCACATTCTGAACTCCCTCTCGTCTTTTATCCAGCTAAGGATAGCCGCACCGTCGGCGGCTTCAAAACGTCTTAAAATCATATAAAAACCTCACAGCCACTGGATAAACGCAGTTTTATCGCTGCTGTTATACCCTGCCTTCTCATAAAATTCCAGAACTCCCCTGCCCTTTGAGCCTGTCAGCAGCATCATTTTATAGCAGTTCTCTTTCCGTGCCAGCTCACGAGCATAATCAAGGCAGGCTGTGGCAAGTCCCTTTCTTCGGTATTTCGCGGAGGTCACAACGTTCTCAATGAACGCATAGGGACGCTGACCGCGAGTGAGGTTGGGAATAATTACGCAAACGCATGAAGCCGCGATCACTCCGTCCTCATCGGCAACGATGATATGGTGGTCATTGTCGGAGATTATCCGCTCCCAGACAGCCATGACGTGCTCGTCTTTTTCGGGGAAAGGGTTATCGTGAAGCTCCATATAAAGCCTCAGAAGTCCGTCGAAATCATCTCTTGTAATTTCTCTTATCACAGAAACCGCCTCCCTTTCAATAATTATAACATAAACTGGCAGAATGTCAACAAAAAAAGCGGACTCCTTTTAGAAGTCCGCTTTGTATGAGTATTATCTTATTACTTCATATTCTTAGCCATGTCAACGATCCTGCTGTCGTCAACGCCTTCAAATACTGAGAAATCCTTAACTTTTCCAAAGCCCCAGTACATGATAACAGTAGCATCGTTTTCTGTGAGCTGACCGTCGTTGTTGATATCAGCTGCGATCATTGCTCTGAGTCTCTTTACAGATTCGTTGTTTGCAGAAGAATAATCAACACGCTTGGAATATGCAAAAATATTTGTATAGCCATTTTTTATGAGCTTTGAAACCTCATTTGCGTCCTTGTTTGTGATACCGTCTGCCTTGAAGTCAGTGAATGATGTTGAGTTCCAAGCACCTGTAACGTCGCCTACATTTACTGAGAAGTAGCCAACTCTCTCATCAGCTCTTCCGCCGTTGATATCTGTAGCAGTGAGCTTTAATGTAGATTTATTTGAGATATACTGCTCAAAGTTTCCACCGTAGGTTGTCTTTGTAGTATCATTGAAAAGGATACCCTTATCATTGAATGCAGAAATATTGTAAGTACCGGGATATCTTATCCAGCTGATGTTTATTGCATCAAAATTCGGACCGCCGTTGCCGTGAGGAGTTCCGAGATATCCTGTATCGTTTACCTCTGTTCTTGCTACCTTTGTAAGACCTTTCTTTGTTGATAAAGCTAGATTTGCTTCCTTGATGTTGGCATTCTCATACTTGATGAAGTATGTATTTCTGAATGTTGTGTACTGCTGAGCTGCATTAGCTGAAAGATTTCCAGCCATTGGAAGAGCACACATTACTGCTGCGGATACTGCTGCTGTGATACGTTTGATAGTGTTTTTCATTGTGGATAGTTCCTTTCTGAAATAAAATAATTTTGGAGCCGGCCTCCAGAAATATTATACTGCTCATTTATTGCTGCCGCTCATTTTGTTGCATCAGGGTAACAACATTTTGTGGTATCTCACAATTCTTTCTAAATATCACCGTTTATATATAGCGCATATAATAGTTATATATCACCAAATTATCACAATTACAGCTCCAGCGCCATAAAAATGTCCGCTTTTTTATTATCATTATAGCGCTCGGTAGGAACAAAGCCTAACTTTTCGTAAAGTCTCAGGGCATTTTCATAGGTAGAAACAGTATCAAGAACCATTTTCCCGAAGCCCCTTTCCCTTGCGAAATCCACGGCAGTTTCCGCCAGTCTGCGACCAAATCCCTGCCCGTGGTACTTCTTATAAATGTACATACCCTTGAGCTCGCAGACATCATCGCTTAGCCTTTTTACAGCCACAGTGCCGATGATTTCATCATTGTCCAGCAAGCACCAGAAGCCTATGAAATTCCGCTCTATATCTGCAAAAGCGGCGTGTCTGCCCTCAGGCTCGAATACCTTTCCCGACTCGGGGAACACCTCCCTCAGAAACCGAACCACTGCTCCCTGCATATGGGGACCGAACGGCTTTATCACAGGCATTATTTCACCCTCCTGCCGCCGAAAGCGTGGATAGTTCTTGTGCCTGCCTTGCAGCTGCCGCCCTGCACCGTACCCTTGGGGATAAACAGCTCGTCGCCTGCGTGAAGAACCGTAGCTTCGCCGTTTATGGTGACAGTGTACTCCCCCTCCACGCAAATCATGTACTCGTCGTAATCGTGAACGTGCTCCTTTGAGACTCTGTCCGCAAGGTAAGTCCAGAAAGCCATCTGGCTGCCGTCAGCAGCGGTATAGTAGTAGCCCTCGATATCGGGAGTATTCTGCTGGTCGGCAGGTATTTTATTTGCAGCTCTTTTCATAAAATCGGGAAATTCCATAGTATTCTCCTATCGTAGTTCAGCTATTATTCAGTTATTTTTCAAAACACAAGATACTCTATCACAGAATTTGACATGAGAAAGCCCTTTGGCGTGAGCCAAATACGCTCCCCGTCGGTCTCGGCATAGCCTTCCTTTAAAAGGGGCGGCAGCTTTTTCAGCAGCTCCGCCCTGTGCTCGGGGACGTCATCAAGGATAAGCCCCTCTTTCAGCCTCAAACGGAGCATTGCGAACTCCTCAAAGCCGCAGGGCGATTCGTCGGTAACTGTCACCTGCTGAACGTCGGCGGCTATAAATGCCGATAGGTCGCGCTCCACTGCGAAGCGCTTTCCCTCATAGCAGGAATGCGCCGCAGGACCTATGCCCAGATAGTCCAGACACTTCCAGTATCGGGTATTATGCCTGCTCTCGAAGCCCTCTTTTGCAAAATTGGACACTTCATACTGCATAAAGCCCTGCTTTTCGAGAAGCTCCACCATGTCAAGGTAAAGCTCCGCGGTACTGTCCTCATCGGGGAGTCTGTCCCGAATCTCAGCGCAGTCAAAGGGCGTACCGTTCTCGGTTTTCAGGATATACGCGGAGATATGCTGTATGGGCAGAGCCGCCAGCCTGTCGATTGAAAAGCGCATATCCTCAGGCTTCTGGTCGGGCAGGGCTATCATCAGGTCGCAGGAGATATTGTCAAAGCCTGCTCTTGCCACTTCAAGGACAGCCTGCTCCGCTCTCTCGGCAGTATGCATACGCCCCAGTATTTTCAGCTCCCTGTCTATCATTGACTGAACGCCTATAGACAGGCGGTTAATGCCGATTTTGCGGAGCTCCGCAAGCTTCTCGGCGCTGAGTGTGCATGGATTGGCTTCAAGGGTTATTTCCGCCGATTCTTCAAGGGCAAAGCAGCTTCTTATTTCAGAGATAATGCTGCTTATCTGCTCCGCCGTCAGCAGGGACGGAGTACCGCCGCCAAAGTATACCGTGTCCACAGTCCGCGCTTTATCGCCGTAATGGCGTATATTACGCAGAACAGCCGCGGTATAGTCCACGGCTGCCGATTTTGACCAGTTCACGGAATAGAAATCGCAGTAGGCGCATTTTCTGCCGCAGAACGGTACATGAATATAGATACCCAGCCTGCTCATTGGGTATAATCAACACGGATAGATGGCGTCATCTTGAAGAAAAACGCATTTGCTATCCTCGGCACTACGAGCATGGACAGTATAAGTCCGATTACCATAGGAGCTTCATGTGTGAACATCCACTCGTTATCTGCGCCGTGGATATAGATGTAAATTACCGCCGCAAAAGCTATCAGGCAGAATATCGCACTGAATGTGGTAGCGCTCTTGCCGTTCACGCAGAGCTTTCCGCATTTCATACAGGGCTTTCCCTTGGACTTCATAGTTCCTGCCATAGCCTTGCTAAGGGGATTGAAGCTCTTTGCGCCGCAGTGCGGACAATTGTATATACTCATATTATTCATTTCCTTTCTCGTTCTCTGTCTCTATGGGTTCAAGCACCTTTGCAAGCCTTGCCTCGGGCACTTCGCCTGCAAGCTTTGGAGTAAGCCCCAGACGCTTCTTTTTTCCTGCCTTTCTGCGGTGTCTGAAAATGCTGAGGAAGTCCTCGGGGTGTAGAACTATCAGCGTCAGCAGCATAACAGCCAGAGCCGCAAGTATTATTCGCATTTCGTCGTCGCCAGCTGCAAGTGCAAAGATAAGTATCACTATGGCAGACACGCAGAAGCTTGTCCGCGACTTCTCACGAAGCCTTATCCTCACAGCGCGGATAACTCGTCCTGCATCTGTATTTTTCGGCACAATGTACTCAGCAACAACTGCGATGATACTCACAAAGCACACAGCGGCAAGCACTCCGAAAATGATATAGTTTATCATAATAAGCCTCCCGTTCTCAGCTGTCAAGCTTCAGAACGCTCATGAATGCCTCCTGCGGAACCTCTACGGTACCCAGCTGGCGCATACGCTTCTTACCTTCCTTCTGCTTTTCGAGCAGCTTCTTCTTACGCGAGATATCGCCGCCGTAGCACTTTGCAAGAACGTCCTTGCGCATTGCCTTAACGGTCTCACGGGCGATTATCTTGCCGCCGATAGCTGCCTGAATAGGCACCTCAAACATCTGACGGGGAATGTTTTCCTTGAGCTTTTCGGCTATTTTACGGGCTCTTGCGTAAGCCTTGTCCGTATGGATAATGAAGCTGAGAGCGTCCACCACATCGCCGTTGAGGAGTATATCAAGCTTTACAAGCTTGCTTGGAACATAGCCCATCATCTCATAATCGAATGAAGCATAGCCCTTGGTGCGTGATTTCAGCACGTCAAAGAAGTCGTACACTATCTCGTTAAGGGGCAGCTCATAGTGGAGCTCAACACGGGTATCGTCAAGGTACTTCATGTCCTTGAAAATTCCTCGTCTGTCCTGACAGAGCTCCATGATATTTCCAACGAACTCCGAAGGCGAAAGAACGCTTGCCTTTACCATAGGCTCCTCTGCTGTCTGAATGAGAGCAGGATCGGGGTAGTTGGTAGGATTGTCGATATACTGCACCTCTCCGCTGGTAAGGGTTACCTTGTATATAACAGAGGGAGCAGTTGTGATGAGGTCAAGATTGTATTCACGTTCAAGGCGCTCCTGAATGATCTCCATGTGGAGAAGTCCGAGGAATCCGCAACGGAATCCGAAGCCCAGAGCGATAGAGGTCTCAGGCTCGAATGACAGCGAAGCGTCGTTGAGCTGTAGCTTTTCCAGAGCGTCGCGGAGGTCGCCGTACTTAGCTCCGTCAGCAGGATAAATACCCGAGAATATCATAGGATTTACCTTGCGGTAACCGGGGAGCGGCTCGTCACAGGGGCATTCGTCGTTGGTAACGGTGTCGCCCACCTGAGTATCGCCAATGCTCTTGATAGAAGCGGCAATGTAGCCAACCTCGCCTGCTTCAAGGCTGCCGTTGTTCACAAGATTTGAAGCGTCCATGAAGCCTGCCTCAACCACATTGAAAACAGCTCCCGTAGCCATAAGGCGGATATTGTCTCCCACCTTGACCTTGCCCTCCTTTATGCGGACGTATATGATAACGCCCTTGTAGGAGTCGTAGTAGCTGTCGAAAATAAGCGCTTTCAGCGGCTTCTCGGTATCGCCCTTTGGAGCAGGGATATCGGTAACTATCCTTTCGAGGACTTCCTCGATATTTGTACCCATTTTCGCAGAGATCCGCGGAGCGTCCATAGCAGGTATACCGATGACGTTCTCGACCTCGCTGCAAACCCTCTCGGGATCGGCAGAGGGCAGGTCTATCTTGTTGACAACGGGAACGACTTCAAGGTCGTGCTCGATAGCCAGATAGGTGTTAGCCAGAGTCTGAGCCTCGATACCCTGTGAAGCGTCAACAACGAGGATAGCTCCCTCGCAGGCAGCAAGAGAACGTGAGACCTCATAGTTGAAGTCAACGTGACCCGGAGTGTCGATGAGGTTGAAGATGTAGTCCTCGCCGTCCTTGGCGGTATATTTCAAACGTACCGCACGAGCCTTAATGGTGATACCGCGCTCACGCTCGATGTCCATGTTGTCGAGGAGCTGATCCTCCATATCGCGGATAGCCACGGTCTCGGTCTTTTCGAGGATACGGTCGGCAAGTGTGGACTTGCCGTGATCTATATGCGCAATGATACAGAAATTTCTGATCTTATCGTTAGCCAATGTTTTACCTCTTTTCAAACATATTTACTCAGTATAATTATATCAGAAAGTCCGTTGTTTGTAAAGAGTTTTTGCACAGTAATTAGTAATTAGTGATTAGTGATTAAAACTAAGAACTAAGAGCTAAGAATTTTCCCGACATAAAAAATCGGCACGGTAAAAACCGTGCCGAAATATCCTTTAATTATGCCTTAGCAGGACCGAGACTTGTGCGCTTTCCGAGGAGGAAGAGCTGTATCTCAAGAGCGTCCTCAGTAGTAACGCTGCCGTTTCTCTTGACAACAGAACCACTGTAGAGTCCGTCAGATGTTATATGATTCTTGTCAGAACCTTTGAGACCGTATTTGTTCGGGTTTGCAAGGCTCTGCATTATAAGAACTACGTCAGACATATCAACGCTGCCGTCATTATTGGCGTCGCCCCATACTGTATTGTCCTTAGTACCGGGGACAAGTGGGTAAGTTGTTGTGACTGTAGTCGTTGTCTCCTGCTTCGGAGCTGTAGTTGTTGCAGTAGTTGTTGTAGTGGTATCCTTCTTCGGAGCAGTAGTGGTCGCAGTAGTAGTTGTAGTTGTAACGTCCTTTGTGGTCGTTGTAGTAGTTGTTACCTTAGTAGTTGTAGCTGTTGTAGTTCTTGGTGTGGGATTGGTATTTCCCGAATAGTAATCGCTGAGTGAGATACCGTTGCCGCCCTGTCCCAGTGGGATAGAGTGGTCAAGACCGATGAACTTGCCGCCGTCTGTCTGCCAGAGTGAAGGCTTTACGAATTCGTACTTTTCCTCGTCCCACTTGCCGAAGTCGTCATATACAAGTCCGCCTGTATCGCCTGAGTTCTCGTTGAAGCACCAGAATGTGTGGTTGATGTGCTTGTCTATCATGTAGTCGCGGAGCTCCTGCATCCAGTGCTTGTTCTCGCCTGTAGGATCGTGCTCCTTGTCGATAAAGCCGCCCCACTCGCCTATGAGGAGAGGATACTTCTGCTCCTCGACGAGATAAGCCCATGTATCATACCAGTAGTCGTCAAGAAGCGACTGACGGTCGAATGTCTTGGAAGCGTCGTCCATGTAGAACCACTTCTGTGACCATACCAGCGGACCGTAATCGTGAGGTGAGTAAACTATCTGCTTGTTGAACTCGCCGATATCAACGGGGTGATCCTTTACGCCGCGGAGGTTTCCGCCCCACCATGCGCCGAATATCTTTGAAGGCTCGTCATAGTGAGCATAGTCAACGGCAGGGGTTGTCCAGTCTGCGCCATTTGCAAAGTCAGGGTAGCACTCGATACCCTCTATCATAATGAGCAGATTGGGGTTGTGCTTGAGACAAGCCTTAGCGCCCTTTTCTGCGGCATATTTCCAGTTGTTAGCGTCCTTTGAGTCGTCCCACTTGGCAAATGAGCCCTCCTCGGGCTTGCCGTGAGGCTCGTTCTTGAGGTCGATAGCGATGATAGTATCATCGTCCTTGTAATACTCTGTGAACCACTCGAGAGCTTCCAGCCAGTCGTCCTCTGAGAAGTTGTCGTCGTACCAGAGGGGCTTCTGATGTCCCATTGAAGCTGATGTAGCGCTGTGTATGTCGATCATGATCTTCATACCGTTTTCCTTGCACCACTCAGCAGCCTTGTTCCAGATGTCGAAGCTGTACATAAGTGTGTACTGACCTTCGCCGTCAACTCCGCCCTCTACGGTGAGTTCGGGGTTCTCGTAAGGATTGACCATCATGTTGACTTCGCCGACGCCGCTGCCCTTATCGGAGCCCTTGTTCTTCCACTGAAGGATTATCTGTGTGGACATAGGCACACGGAGAAGATTGAAGCCGTGGTCTGCGATCTGGTTGAGCATACTGTGCATATTCTTCGACCATACACCGTCAAATACCTGACGTCCTGCATTGTAGCCGAACCAGTTTACGCCTGTGAGCCATACCTCATTGCCGTCCTTGTCAACGATCTGTGCTTTATCGTTTACATGGAGCCAGTCATCGCCGCTTGTATCAGCAGCCAGCGCTGTGTTGCTGTTCTTTTCGGGCAGCGACTGCGAAGCAGGCACGAGCACTACTGCCGCCGCAGAAACAGCAGCAAGCAGCTTTTTGAAAAATGAAGTTGCCATAGTGTTTTTCCCTCTCTTTTCTGCAAAAATATTGGTAAGTCCATTATAAACCTTTTCACATGAAATGTCAACGATATTTGCGTGTTTCCGCAATAATTGCAGCATTTTATCATATTTTCACGATGCAAAGAAAAAGTTTGAATCAAAACTCAAAAGAGAAGTCAAGTTATTTCAGCAGCTCCTCACGCATATAGTTCAGGAGCTTTTTCTCGCGGCGTGACACCTGCACCTGCGTCATACCCAGAGCCTTTGCGGTCTTTGACTGGGTGAGCCCCTTGAAATAGCGCAGCTCCAGCAATGCGCGGTCATCAGGTTCGAGCTGCGCCATTATCTGACGGAGAGCAAGCAGGTCGGTTATGCTCTCGTCGGGAGACTCCGTAGGTATATCGGTCTGTCCCTCGTCATCGTCCCCCGATGTAAGTGAAAGCAGGGGCTGACTAACGCAAAGCGCCTCGGATACGTCAGCTTCGCTCTCTCCCGAAAGCTTTGACAGCTCCGCTATGGTCGGCTCTCTCATCTCGCGCTGGCGGAAGTCCTCGCAGAGCCTTTGGAGCTGCATGGAAAGCTCCTTCAAGCTCCTGCTGACGCGGATAGCGCCCCCGTCGCGGAAAAGACGCTTTATCTCCCCCAGTATGACAGGTACGGCATAGGTGGAGAACTTCACTCCCCTGCCGCAGTCAAAGGCTTTCACGGCTTTGAGAAGCCCGATACAGCCTGCGGAGTACAGGTCGTCGTACTCTATTCCGCGCCCTCGGAAACGGTTTGCGCAGAGGTGGACAAGCCCCAGATTCTCCTCGGCGACAGGCTGCTTTACCTCAGTCCCCATGAGCAGAGAGCCTCTTTCTCATGGTAACGGTAGTACCCTTATCAGGAGCGCTTTTCACTTTCAGCTTGTCCATAAAGGACTGCATGACGGAAAAGCCCAGTCCTGAGCGCTCCTCCTCGGGAGCTGTGGTGAACAGAGGCTCCATAGCCTGCTCCACGTTTTCTATGCCGCAGCCCTTGTCCTTGACGCGTATGTATATGACTCTGTCGGGCAGAAGCCTCACAGTCAGCTCGATATTGCCCTTTTTGTGCCTGTAGCCGTGAACTACCGCGTTTGTCACCGCCTCAGATACGGCAGTGCGTATGTCGGAGAGCTCCTCCACCGTGGGATCTGCCTGTATCAGAAATGAGGACACCACAGCTCTCGCCGCCCCCTCGTTCACCGAAAGGGACGGCATTGTGAATTTTATCTCGTTGAGTATTTCCATTTTTCTTCTCCTTTATCTTATTTTGACTATGCGCTCTATGCCTGCGAGACGCAGTACACGCCTGATATAGGGCTGAGGATTCAGCACCTCCAGCCTGCCGCCGCACTCCTTCATGAGCTTGCTCCTGCCCATGATGAGCCCGATACCCGAGCTGTCCATGAACGTTATGCCCCCGAGGTCTATAGCCAGCTCACGGGGCTGAGCCGTCACTATGAAGCGGTCTATCTCGATGCGGAGCTCCTTTGCGTTGTGATGGTCAATTTCACCGCTGAGCCTTGCGATTGCCGCTCCGTTGTCGTTTTTTATGTCTATTTTCATTGCTTTGCCTCCTTTTCACTGCCACTGACAGCCTTTTTATGGAATATTATACCACCGAGGTGAGTAATATTATGTCGAAACTCCATATCCGCATAAAATTTCCTCATTTCAGATACGTCCGCAAAGGGAACACAGTAATTCTCAATTTCCAATCAATACCTGTTATATTTTTGAAAAAACATTGAAATATTCATATTTTAATGTTATAATTATTATGTAACATCATATCAGTTTAGGAGGAGTTTATTATGAGATTCGACAGCACAGAAAACTGGAAAAGCAAAATAAAGCGCGTTATCATCTCCGAGGAGCAGATACGCGAGGAAATAAAAAAAGCAGGAGCTCTGATAGACTCCATTTACGACGGCTCGCCTATACTGCTGGTCAGCATACTCAAGGGCTCTTTCATATTCATGGCTGATATCTGCCGCGCAGTAACAGTCCCATGTGAGATAGCATTCATGGCGGCAAAAAGCTACTTTGAGGGCACGGTCTCCACGGGACACGTTGAGATAACTATGGACCTGAAGCACGATATCAGCAAGTATCACGTAGTCATAATCGAGGACATCATCGACACGGGACGTACTCTTAACGAGATAATCAAGATACTCAACGTCCGCAATCCTCTTTCACTGAAAGTCATAACTCTCCTTGACAAGCCCGACCGCCGCGTGGTAGACCTTAAAGCGGACTACTCGCTGTTCACTATCCCCGACTACTTCGTTATCGGCTACGGACTGGACTACGGCGAATTCTACCGCAATCTGCCGTATATAGCAGAATTTGCGGAATGAGGTGAGGCTTATGCTGGAAAAGCTGTTCAAACTTAAGGAAAACGGCACCAATGTCAAAACAGAGATAGCCGCAGGTATAACCACGTTCATGACCATGGCTTATATCCTTGCAGTAAACCCGAATATCCTCTCCGACGCAGGCATGGACAGCACCGCTGTTCTCCTTGCCACCTGTATCGCTTCATTCGTGGGAACGCTTTGTATGGCGTTCATGGCGAATCTTCCCTTTGCTCTGTCAGCAGGCATGGGACTAAACGCATATATGGCATACACTGTCTGCGGAAACCTCGGCTATCCTTGGCAGGTAGCTCTCCTTGCGGTATTCATAGAGGGTATCATCTTCATAATACTCTCCCTCACCAAGGTAAGAGAGGCTATCTTCGACGCCATACCGCTTTCACTGAAACGAGCGATATCCGTGGGAATCGGTCTGTTCATAGCGTTCATAGGACTCCAGAATGCAGGACTTGCCGTTGCATCGTCAACTCTTGTAAAGCTGACGGATTTCCGCGAGAACTTCCACACCGCAGGCATATGCGCTATCCTTGCACTGGTCGGACTGCTCATCATGTCCGTGCTTTACATCAAAAAGGTCAGGGGCTCGATACTCCTCGGCATATTCGGCACATGGCTACTCGGTATCCTGTGCGAGGTCACAGGCATTTACGTACCAGACGCAGAGGCAGGTGCATTCTCCCTTATCCCCTCATTCCACATGACGGACTTCTCAAAGCTGGGCGAGACCTTCGGACAGTGCTTCAACGTTGATTTCGACGCTGTAGGAGTATTCAATTTCATCGTTGTTATATTCGCATTCCTTTTCGTTGACCTCTTCGACACTCTCGGTACACTCATAGGCGTGAGCACAAAGGCAGGGCTCCTCGACAAGGAGGGCAAACTCCCTTCCATAAGACCTGCTCTTATGGCAGACGCCGTTGCTACTACCGCAGGAGCTGTTCTCGGCACATCGACCACCACCACTTTCGTCGAGTCCTCGGCAGGTATCGCGGCAGGCGGAAAAACAGGTCTGACAGCACTGACTACAGGTATCCTGTTCCTGCTCTCAATGTTTTTAGCGCCTGTATTCATCTCTATACCTGCATTTGCCACTGCACCTGCACTGATACTGGTAGGATTCCTGATGTTCAGCACCATTTCCGAGATAAATACGGAAGAAAAGAACTACACCACTGCTATCCCGGCTTATCTGTGCATTATTGCAATGCCGATGTTCTACAGCATATCCGAGGGTATCTCGATAGGCGTTATATCTTACGTGCTTATTAACCTTATCTGCGGAAAGCGTAAGGAGATCAAGCCTTTGATGTATATTCTTGCAGTACTTTTCGTACTTAAATATATCTTCTTATGATTTAGGCGCTCTGCGCCGCAGCAAATACTTTTTTAGGAGGAGTTTTATGATCCTTTACTATTCAGCAACAGGCAATACGAAGTTCATTGCTACAGAACTGGCAAAAAAACTTGACGACCAGTGCATAGACCTTCTCGGCAGGATAAGAAAAAGCGACTTTTCCGAGCTTCACTCCGACAAGCCATATATCGTCTGTGCGCCTGTATATATGAGCGAAATGCCGCGCTTTATCAGCGAATATATCAAAAATACCAGCTTCACGGGAAACAGGGCGGTATACTTCATCGCCGACAACGCAGGCTATGCAGGTATCACCTCATGGCAGGCAAAGAAGCTGTTCAAAAAGAAGAATATGGAGTTTATGGGCTGTGCAGAGCCTGTAATGCCCAACAATTACTACATCAGCCACTATAAGCCCTCAACAGACGAGGAGATAAAGGAGCGCCTGTTCAAGGCTTTCGACAAGATAGACGAGATAGCAAACAGCATTCAGAACTGCGAAAAGCTCAAGACACGACACGTTTTGCTCATCGAAAAGCTGATAACATTCCCTGTAAACTCCTACACATATAAAAAAATATCCACAAAGGATTTCAAAGCCTCCGACAAGTGTATCGGCTGCGGAAAATGCGAGGAGGTCTGTCCTCTCAACAACATTACGATCAAGGAGGATAAGCCCGCATGGGGCGCAAACTGCTCTCACTGCATGGGCTGTATCGGAAACTGTCCTACAGGCGCTATCGAATACGGCGACGTAACACGCGAAAAAGGCAAATACAACTTCGAGGAATACAGACATTTCCTCAATGAGATAAGATAAAACTATCGGGACTGCTTGCTTTAAGCTTGCACAGAGATTTACGCTTATTATCAGAGAAATCTTTTTGAAAAAGGCTTTTTCGATTTCTTTCAAGACCGTTATTTCATTTTTTCTATGATAGAGCCCCTAAAAGGAGCCGCCCCTCTTAATCATTTAAGAGGGGCTCTATTATAGAAAAAATCAGCTAAAAGTCTTTGAAAAGGGGTTCGGGGTGACTCCCCGCAGTGCGGGGAGATGTCCGAAGGACAGAGGGGCGCGCCTCCGTCAGAGGAAACCTTTCCTCAGAAAGGTTTTCCCCGATAAATACACATAAGTTTCTATACAAACATAATGAGCAGCCCTTAATCCATGAAAAGGAGAAAATATGGCAAAACAATTCTGGAAAGGCAGCACTCTTCTTGCACCCGTACCTGCCGCGCTGGTCACCTGCGGCACTATGGAGCAGCCTAACGTGCTCACTATCGGCTGGACAGGCATAGTCTGCACACGTCCGCCTATGACATACATATCCGTGCGCCCCGAAAGGCACTCCCACGATATCATCAAGGCTTCGGGGGAGTTCGTCATAAACCTCACCACCTCGGCAATGTGCCGCGAGACCGACTTCTGCGGCGTAAAGAGCGGCAAAAATACGGACAAGCTCAGCGCCTGCGGATTCCATACCGTACCTGCGCAGAAGGTAGCTCCGCCACTTATCGACGAGTGTCCCCTGAGCCTTGAATGTAAGGTCGTTGACGAGAAGCTTCTCGGCTCTCACAGCATGTTCCTTGCGGAGATAATCGGCATTGACGTTGACGAGAAGTACATCGACAGCAAAGGCAAGCTCAATCTCCAGCAGTGCGGACTTATGGCTTTTGCCCACGGAGAATACTTCGCTCTCGGAAGAAAACTTGGCGATTTCGGCTTCTCCGTGCGCAAAAAGAAAAAGCACAAGCCTAAATCGTGATACTTATATGGAGCTTTTTACGCCTGTTATTGAGAGAATCTTTTTGAAAAAGGCTTTCCTGACTTCTTTCATGACCGTTATTTCATTTTTTCTATAATAGAGCCCAAAAAGCAAACTTGCCCCCTATATTACTATAGAGGGGCTCTATTATAGAAAAAATCAGCTAAAAGTCTTTGGAAAGGGGTTCGGGGGAGAACCTTTCCTCAGAAAGGTTTCCCCCGATAAACACGCATAAACTTCTATATAGGGCTCACGATGAGATATCCTCGATGAATTGACGGAGCGCACTTTCCGACGTAAAATACATTCCCTCGGATATCATTGCCCTGTCGTAATCAGACAGCAGCGCAGTGTCGATGTCTATGAACAGAAAGGGCTCGTCCTCGCCGCAACGGAATACAGCAGCACGTCCGCCGCTTTCCCTTACCGTGAAAAGCGGCGCTTCTTCGTGCTCTGTGGCGGCTGCCGCAAGCCGAGTTTCCACCTTTTTCCTGCGGACAGCCTGACCGAGGGTGCAGACCGTGAGAAAGCCTGATACGGTAACTGCCGCCACAAGCGTGAAATATATTTTTTTTGCGTTTTTAAGCGTCATTTTATCACTCCCTTGCCGAAATATCCGTAAATATTATCGCCCGTTTTTTCTATATTATACAAAACGCCGATTTTTTCGGAAAAGACTTAACATTCTATCCTCAAAGTGCTATAATATATAATGTATATTTATACGTAAAAATAAATTTGAAAGGAGTCTGCCGCCTCTGTGCGGTCATTCTGACAAAATGAACGATAAAAAAAGAAAGGCTTCCGCGCAGCTCGTCCCTGCCGACGATGAGCTCCGCAAAAAGCAGCCGCCAAAAAAGAAAAAGAAAAAACACAGCAAGGGCTTCATCATCTTCAAAAAGCTGATGACCGTCATCGCTACCACACTTCTTTCACTGCTTCTGGTAATTATCATAACAGGTACTATCGTAAGTACCGCGCTGACCGTTTACGTCCTCAACTTTATGGACGACGCCACCAGCGTTACGCTCCAGCAGCTTGAATCGGGAAGCGATACCTATTTCTACTCAAACCACATAAACGAAGATGGCGAGACCGAGCTCAAGGTGCTCCACCGAGTACAGAACGACTTCCAGCGTATCCCCGTCAGCATTGACAGGATACCCCAGCATGTCCGCAACTGCTTCGTTTATACCGAGGACGAGCGTTTCTACGTTCACGACGGCGTTGACTACAAGCGTACATTCTCCGCCTTCCTCAATATGTTCCTGCACTTCTATGATACCGAGCAGGGTGGTTCGACTATCACTCAGCAGCTCATCAAGAACCTGTCAGGCGACGACAGACATACCCCACAGCGTAAGATACGCGAGATATTCGCGGCTATGCAGCTGGAAAAGACCTACTCAAAGGACGAGATACTCGAAGAGTACCTCAACTATATCGGCTTCGGCGGAGCTTACAATGGCATTCAGCTCGCTTCGCTGAAATACTTCGGCAAAGACGTTGACGACCTCACTATCCCTGAGGCGGCTGTTCTCGCAGCTATCCCGAAGAGCCCTGAGGAATACGGTCCTTTCGTTATCTACCACAAGGACGACAATCCCAAGGAGCCTGTAGTAGTTGACGGACGTGCCAACAACAAGCCCCGTCAGGAATACGTTCTCTACAAGCTCTATGAAAACGGCGCTATCACATACGACGAGTATCAGGAATACCTGAAAACTCCGCTCATATACACCGATTCTCCCGAGTACCTTGCGGCTCACCCCGAGCTCACTGCCGAGGAGGAGATCGAAAAGCAGAAGTCCAACAGCTGGATACTGGACGCCGCTTACTTCGAGGCTATGGACATCATCAAGGAGAAATACAACCTTGTTGACAAGTGGCAGGCTCTTGACAAGATAAACAAGGGCGGCTACAGAATTTATACAACCTACGACGAAAAGATGCAGGAGTACGTTGAAAACAGACTTCTTGACATCAACAATATGGTACCTGAGTACTCCGTAAAGAAATGGGCTGATATCGACGGCGACGGAACTGCCGAAGAATATCTGCCGCATATCGCATTCGTTGCTATGAACTACGACGGCGAGCTCCTCTGTGCTGTCGGTGACATCGGACCTAAGGTGGGCTCACTCGGTACAAACTATGCTGTACGTAAGGAAGACGGACGTCAGATAGGTTCTACCGTAAAGCCTATCACATCTTACGGATACGGTATCGAAACAGGTCAGATACACTGGGGCACCACTGTATACGATTCAAAGCTCCCTACAGATGTCATCACAGGTGATGACGGTCAGCCGTGGCCTAACAACTACATGGGCTCAGGAGGTCGTGGTCAGCCTTTAAAGATTTATCAGGCACTTCAGCAGTCATACAACACCGTTCCCGCACAGCTCCTTTATAAATTCGGACTTGAAGAAGTATTCAAGTTCTCCACTGAAAAGCTGGGACTTGAATTCTGTGCATACGATAAGAACTACTCTCCTATGACTCTGGGAAGCCTTGAAGAGGGTATCACCCTCGAAAACCTTGTAAATGCCTATATCCCATACGGCAATCAGGGTATCTACAACGAGGCTCACATCATCACAAAAATAGAGGACAGCAGTCAGCAGATAATCTATGAGAACAACGGCAACCCGAGACAGGCTGTTTCCGACGAGACTGCATGGGTAATGAACAGACTTCTCAAAAACGTTATAGACAACGGTACAGGTACTGCCGCTAAGCTCTACAACAAGGAAGTATGCGGCAAGACAGGTACTACTCAGGACTGGTACGACGAAGTATTCGTCGGTCTTACTCCCGACTTCGTCAGCGGTATGACAATGGGTTATAAGTACAAGAACCCTGCCCTCGACCTGCAGGGCATTGTATCCGCTCAGATATGGCGAAACATCATCGGCGATTACATTACTACAGAATACGCAAATACTTCTCCTTACTTCGAGAAGGTAAGCTCCGTTATCGAAGCTCCTATGTGCAGCTCTACAGGCGGTATCGCAGGTCCTAACTGCGGCAGAGGCGTTACGGGATACTGGAAATCTCAGGTCACCGAGGATTACTCTCCTCCGTACTGTAACGGTGCTCACGGCGGCACACAGTCCACTACACAGGCAACAACACAGGCTTCGGATAACTCAGGCGCAGCAGCAGGCGGAAACGCAGGCGGTGCAGGCGGCGGTGACGTCAGCGGAGGCGCTGGCGGCGGAGGCGCTGGCGGCGGCGATGTCAGCGGCGGCGCAGGCGGCGGTGACGTAAGCGGAGGCGCTGGCGGCGGCGATGTAAGCGGCGGCGGTGACGCAGGCGGCGGCGACGCAGGTGTTGCAGCAGCAGGCGTCGTTGAAAACTAATAACAGGTGATAATTTGAGCAATAATATAAGATTATGCTGTCCATGCCATTTTGGTCTGGAAAGCGTGCTGAAATACGAAATACAAAAAATAGGCGGCACTGACCTGAAGGTCAGCGACGGCAAGATAAGCTTCACGGGCGACGAGAATATCCTCGCCCGTGCTAATCTTTGTCTGTCTACCGCTGAGAGAGTTCTCATCGAGCTCATCGAGTTCAAGGCTACAACCTTTGAGGAACTCTTTCAGGGCGTAAAGGCTGTCGAGCTGGAACGCTATATCGGTCCCGAGGACGCATTCCCCGTAAAGGGCTATTCGCTGAACTCAGCGCTCCACAGCGTTCCCGACTGTCAGTCTATTGTAAAAAAGGCGGCGGTGGAACGCCTTAAATCCAAGTATAACATAAACTGGTTCGACGAGACAGGTCCGACAGTGCAGATAAAGTTCAGTATCCTCAAGGACGTCGTTTCACTTTATCTCGATACCAGCGGCGTAGGGCTCCACAAGCGCGGCTACAGGCGCAATTCCAATGCGGCTCCTATCAAGGAGACTCTTGCGGCAGGTATAGTTGACCTTGCAAGAGTTCGTCCCGATACCATTGTATGCGATCCGTTCTGCGGCAGCGGTACACTTCTCATTGAAGCGGCGTTGAAAGCGCTGAAAATAGCTCCCGGTATCAACAGGCGCTTTGCGGCTGAAAAATGGAGCACCTTTGACTCTCGTATCTGGCAGGAGGAGCGCAAAAGAGCTATCGAAAACGTTGACAGAAGCGCTGAATTTCACGGAATAGGCGCGGATATCGACGACGCGGCAGTTGCGCTGACTCTCGATAACGCTCACAAGGCAGGGATAAAGTCCAGACTTACCATAGAGCAGGCTGATATCACAAAGTTCGTTCAGCCCGAAAATTCTATCGTTATCTGCAATCCGCCCTACGGCGAGAGACTTCTTGAGCTGAGAGAGGCTGAAGATATCTACCGCAAAATGGGCAGGGTTCTCGGAAAGGGCGGCAGCAAACAGAGCTACATCATCTCCCCTCATGAGGAGTTCGAGAAGTTCTTCGGCTCAGACGCCCATAAGCGCAGAAAGCTCTACAACGGAATGATAAAATGCCAGCTTTATATGTATTTTTGATTTATAATGCAAAACCTATGCGGGCGGCGTTCCGCCACCCCTACAATTACGCAAAAAAAGCTCCGTATCAACGGAGCTTTAAATTTAGGTGATGATATGAGATTTTTATGGAAACGGCGGCTTTTGCACCTGTTCTTCCCTACTCGCTGTCCCGTATGCGGCGCACTTATCGGCGCTATGGAGCGCTTCTGCGCGGAATGTACGGTGAAACTCAGCGTTTACAGCGGCAGCTTCAATATCGAAGGCGCTGAGAGCTTCACTGCCGCATTCGACTACGACGAAAACGTGAAGCCTGCCATAATCCTGCTGAAAAACGGCACTGACGGCAATGCCGCCTATGCTCTCGGAGAAGCTCTTGCGGAGCGGCTCAAAGCTGATAATATCGCCGATAAAGCTGACGTTATTATACCTGCGCCCATGCATAAGCGTGATATCCGCAGGCGCGGCTTCAATCAGTCGGTGCTCATAGCCCGTGAGGCGGGGAGAGTTCTCGGACTGCCCGTTGATACAAAGTCGGTGGTGAAGTCCCGTCATACTCACTCGCAAAAGGAGCTCAGCCGCGTCAGCAGAGCCCTTAATCTGAAAAGCGCGTTCACGGCTTCTGCGGATATCAAGGGTAAGAACGTGCTGCTCATTGACGATATCTGCACTACGGGCAGTACGCTCCGCGAGATAACCTCGGCTCTGAAAAAGGCAGGAGCGGCAAAGGTGTACTGCGCCTGCTGCTGTAAAACGCGCTCGCGGAAGTACGAATCGGACGTAAAAATGAAGCAATAGATGTAGGGGCGGCGTTCCGCCGCCCGTTAAGGGACGCCCTCACTTGCAGGGCCCCCTAATCGGGTCCGTCCCCTCTGTCGCGTTGCGACATCTCCCCACCCTGTGGGGAGTCACCCTTGACCTGACCAAAGGAACACAGTCCCTTTGGAATCCCGTTCATGGGCTCGGCATAAATATCCGTATAAAGGGAAATGCGCCGCAGTATTGGGAATACTGTGGCGCTTTTTGAGAAAAGGATCAGAATGATCCGGAAGCCGGCTTATGGCAATACTTTTGCCGTAAGACGGCATTTTCTCGCATTGCCCCTTATTATGTGTTCGTCTCCGAAGGAGGAACATTTACATTATCTGCTGCTCCTGCAGGATTTACGTTATTGAATACGTTGATTCCATTGCTTACAGCAAATAGAGATTCTTCTGAATTGGTGTGTGTTATCCACTTGTTTACATTTGTATTTGTGAAATTGGTTGTTCCTGCTGTAATGCTGTGGGTGCTGATAAGTACATACTTGTACTTCTTCTGGAAATCCGTACCGCCCTTATCGGTGTTCATATCCTCAGCCATCACCGTCCATTCGAGGTTATTGGCTTTCTTCCATGTGCCGTCCTTTTCGTTTGTTGGATCGGCAATGCAGTTAAGAAGGATCACAGGCTGGGTTTCAGCCTTTATGAGCTTCTCATCTACCTGATTATCGGTAGCTGTAGCGATAACACTTCCGTTTGTGATATTTATGCCTGTTTCGGCTGTAAGTCCGCGGTCACCGCAAGCGTTTACTCCGCAGCCGTCGCCATTGATATCAATGGTAGTTGCAGCCTGTACAGCGTCGTTACCAGCCTTAATAACAGTAGAACCGCCCTCGAATACTACAGCGTCCTTTGTGGACTTGATGCCGTCGCCTGTAGCGTCAATATTGAGCCAGCCCTTCTTTATAGTAACAGACTTCTTAGCCTTGAGGGCGTCAGTCTTGTTCTCAGAATTTTTAGTTGTGATATTTATCTTACCGCCGTTTATCTTGATGTCATTATTGCAGAAAATTGCGTCCTGAACATTAGCGGTAATATTGAGGATACCGTCCTTCTGCTCAGTGCCCTTGATAGTGATATCGTCCTTGGCTTCGATAAGAGCTGCCTTTGCGAAGTCGCCTGCGTAAGCAGTCTCGCCGTCGGTGATAGTATTCTCAGTACCGTCAACGATATTGATAGATGTATTCTCAGCATTTGTAACGAGAATAGCAGGAGCGCTCTTGCCTGTGATATTTACGCCGTTAAGGAATATCTTTACTGTCTCAGTATCGGTCTTTTCGTCAGGGATATTGACGTTTATCTGACCGTCGTCAAGAGTACCGTCGATGTAGAACTCACCCGAATGTGTTATAGTAACGGTAGTTCCCTCAACTGTGGCATTCTCGCCCTCAACAGTGATAGTTGTATTCTTGAGGTGTATCTTTGTTGCTTCTACGACAGGGGGCTGCTCGTCGGTCTTGCCGCTGCTGAGCTCTCCCTTGCCGAGAAGATAAAGCTGAATAGCAAGTGCGTCGTCGGTGGAAACACCGTCTGCCTTGCCGTTGCAGTCCGCATTTTTCCAGCCCTGTTCGGTTATAGCGTGTTCGTCGGTTCCGCCAAGACCGAACTTGTTTGGATTTGCCATTGC
>Ga0129313_1000567_pt1 | contig 29911 bp, 30 predicted proteins | sample O1105metagenome_FD_94436 | JGI IMG/M metagenome (GOLD analysis project Ga0129313, IMG submission 94436) | Orangutan group fecal microbial communities from fecal samples from Wisconsin, USA - O1105 metagenome | ecosystem: Host-associated > Mammals > Digestive system > Large intestine > Fecal...
ATACAACCTTTTTTGTCAAGAACTTTTTTAACATTCTTTTAAGTTTCTGTGTCTAAACCGCTCTGCCGTGCCGCTCTTGCGGACAGCTTCGATATATTACCACCGGTTATCTCTTTTGTCAAGCTCTTTTTTACTTTTTTGTCATTTTTTCTTTCAGGTGCCATATTCCAGGCAAAACCGCCCAGAGGAAGAGCTCTGTGAGCACAAATGCCTCCGGGCGAACCCGAGCCCCGGAAATATAAATGGCATAAGCCACGGCGGCAACAAGCCAAGTACTCATGTCCCCCACTTCCTTTAGCCGGACACCATCCAGAATAAAACAAAACGCTGCAAACCAGCCTATTGTAACTGCGCAGGCTACCAGACTTTCCAACCGTTCCATGGTGTGGCCGGCAGAAAGGCCCCGACTGTAATCAAACAAGGAGCTGCTCCCTACCGTCAGCAGAGCTACTGCCACCGGAAAGAAACCGTTGGGAACTATTTTCCAATTTCTGCTTCTTCTGGCCAGAAGCGGGAGCAGTAACGCTGCTGCCAGAGACATATCCGGCATTTCCGCCTTAGGGAGAAGAAATTCCGGCTTCATCTGCCGGATTCCTGCGATAGCCATCAGAAGAAAAACCAGATAGACGCCGTAGCGCAGTACGCTGGCAGCACGGACTGCGCTTTCCCGCCACACGGCATAAGCAGCCAGTAGCAGGAGAATCCCCGGCACGGCGTATTCGACCGCCCTGCCCGGCCAGAAGACATGGGTTCGGCTCAGCAGTCCACTCAACAGGAATGTGCCCCCCAATGCCTGTATTCTGCGCAGCCATTTGGCATCCGGGATGTGAACTGCACCGGCCCATGTGCATACCAGGGTGGAGGCCAATGCCAAAATCAGCGTTGGAAGCCAATTTTTCCCCACGGCGGCATCCATTACCGGGATACACAGTGCCAATAGGCGGAAGGGGTCATAGGTTCTTTCCGTTCTCAAGGAGATACCCTCCCTCCGTTTCATACAGGATTGGAATTGATTTCTCATCCACAGCTCCGGACAGAGGAAGGCCCGGCGAATGGATTTTGAGAAATACCGGTAATGCATCCAGCTGAAGTGGCCCCTCTGCCACACACACACCTACGTTAGGGCGGAGGCATTGGGAAAGCTCCGGCAGCAGAAACAGGGTGCTGCTGCGCAGAACAAGATTTTCCGCAGTGTCCAGGAAAAGATAGCCCGGCGTTGTAGATTCCAGATTCCGCAGGGCTGCATCCAAAGTTTCTCCCCGGCCAATCATGTGGGTATCCGTTTCCAGGCGGATTTCCCTTCCCTCCAATTCCACCAGGAGAAGCGAAACCGGGTGCAGCTCCCCCAGCTCCGTTCCCGGATGGGGCAGCATGAACAGCAGCAGCACCAGGGCCGCCGCAAGGAGCCATCGTTTCATCGCTGCCGCCTCCTGCTACAGGGACTTCCTGCGGGATTTCGGAAAAGCCGATGTTGCATTCGCTTCCGCAGAATGCCATTGTCTTTATTGGTTTGAAAGGGCGATAGATAAGGCACATCCAGGCTTTTTAATCCGCCCAAATGGATGGACAGAGCAATCAGCCCAGCTGTGACACCGAAGAGGCCCGCAGTTGCCCCCAGGATTGCCAAGCCAAAACGCCAGATGCGGATTCCCTCCGCCAAATCCCGGTTGGGAAGGGCAAAGCCGCAGATTCCCGACAGGCTGACAATAATCAGTGCCGCCGGAGAGATAAAGCCTGCCTCCACCGCCGCCGTACCGACCACAATGCCCCCCACTGTGGACACGGACTGGCCCACTGCCTGGGGCAGGTGAATTCCGCTTTCCTGGAGCAGCTCAAAGGCAATCAGAAGGCTCAGCACCTCCCACCCGGAGGAAAGGGGGACATTCCGCTTGCTCTCAATCATCGCCCGGAGGAGAGGAAGCGGAATCATCTGCTGGTGAAAAACGGTCAGGGCTATATAGAATCCCGGAAGGAGCAAGCTCGTTAGCAAGGCTCCAAAGCGGAGAACACGGATGCAGGAGGCGGTAAGATAGTCCCGGCTCAGGTCCTCGGGGCTGTCCATCAGGCAGCCCAAATCCACCGGGGCCAGGTAGCCCAGGGGCAAGCCGTCCACCAAAAGGCCCACCCGCCCATCCAGAAGACCCAGGCAAAAGGTGTCGGCCCGTTCGGTATATTGGAGCAGCGGGAAGGCCGTTGCCCGGGAGCCGGTAACCGATTCCTCCACCGCACCGGGGGTAAGGAAGTTGTCTATATCAATGGAATGCAGACGGTCTTTCATTCTCTCCACCAAATCCGGAGCGGTGACGCCGTCCAGCCAGGCAACCGTCACATTGGTCAGGCTTTTGCGCCCCACCTTCGTCTCGTCCAGGCGCAGGGACGGTGTACGTAAATGGCGGCGAATCAGACTGGTATTGGTACGGACGGTTTCCGTAAAGGCATCCTTCGGGCCTTTTACGGTGTTTTCCACCTCCGGGGCGGACAGACTGCGCTTCTCCCCTGTCTTGACCTCGAAGGCCAGTGCGCCGGAACCCGGGAACAGCACCACACAAAAGCCATTGACCAGCTTTTGCGCCACCTCCTGCAAATCCCTGCACTCCTGGGCCACACTGTTGTATATCCCGCCCCGGAGTGCATTATTATACAGAAGCTGCATAGTTTCTCCGGTGAGATGGTCAGCAAAGGGCTTGAAGACATACTCCGAGGTATCCGCCCCGGAGGTCAGCCCATCAATGGCATAGGCATAGAGGGTAAAGCCCTGGCAGGTCAGCTCCCGGGTCACAAAATCCCCTGCGTTTCCAAACAGTGCCCGGATATCCTGATCTGTGAGAAATTGGGACATAGGAAGCTCCTTTCTGTTGATGGAATCGTCCCCATTATTCCCGAAAAGCAGCCCGGGTATACGGAAAGGATTGCATTTTCACAAATAAAATGGTATAGTGTATGGACATAAAATGGGGGTGAAGGATTTGAGTGGAATTGGAAAAATCGAGAAAAAGGTCGGCAGCCGGTTTCTGAGCTATTATGAGCTGGAGGCCATTCACCGAGATGGGAGCGTATCCCCCTACTACATGGCATCCCGGACCTCGGACCCGGATGCACTGACGGCGGTGACCCATAGGAACACGCCCAATGGAGTGACGATTTACAGTCTTCTGGACGGAAAAATTGTTCTGGTGCGCCAGTACCGCTATCCGGTGGGGGGATATGTGTACGAATTCCCCGCCGGGCTGGTGGAGCCGGGAGAAAATGTGCAGGAAGCCGCCGTCCGGGAAATGTTCGAGGAAACGGGGCTGACCCTGGAGCTGATTCCCAGTGAGTTTGGCCGCCCCTTCTTCACTACCGACGGCATGACCGACGAAAGCTGCTGCCTGGTTTTCGGCCACTGCCAGGGGGAGCCCACCAGTGAGCATCAGGAAAACACCGAGGATATTCAGGTAGTACTGGCCGACAAGGCGGAATGCCGGAGAATTCTAAAGGAGGAGAACGTGTCTATTCAATGTGCATACATGATGATGCATTATATCTCCTGTGCGGGAGACCCCTTTGCATTTTTGACAGGAGGCAACCATGTCTGATGTAATTGCCGCCGTCTCCACCGGGCGCCAGGTGTGCGCCATTGGCATCATCCGACTGAGCGGAGACGGTGCCATCGAAATTGCCCAGAAGGTCTTTACCGCCTCCGGACTTCCGCTGACCCAGGCGGCCAACCGGAAGCTGGTAATGGGAGCGCTCTACGACACCCAGGGGCGGGTGATTGACCAGTGCATGGCAGTGTGCGCCCGTCAGCCTCACAGCTATACCGGAGAGGACACCGTGGAATTTCACTGCCACGGCTCCCCTGCCGTCCTCGCCGCCGGGCTGGATGCACTGTACCGTGCCGGGGCACGGCCCGCCAAGCGGGGGGAATTCACCAAGCGGGCCTTCCTGAACGGAAAAATGGATTTGACCCAGGCCGAGGCCGTCATTGATTTGATTGAAGCGGATACCGTGGATGCCGCTGCCAATGCCGCCGGTCAGGTTGGCGGTACGCTGAAGCGGAAGCTGGCACCCATATACGATGAACTGACAAACCTGTGCAGCCATTTTCATGCTGTGCTGGACTATCCCGACGAAGATATCGCAGATTTTGGCCTTCAGAATTATGCCTCCACACTGCGCAGTGCCGCAAAGGAGCTGTATGCCCTGCTGAAATCCTACGGCCAGGGGCAGATTTTGCGTCAGGGTGTGGCCGCTGCCATTGTGGGGCGGCCCAATGTGGGAAAATCCAGCCTGCTCAATGCTTTGGCCGGATTTGACCGGGCCATCGTCACCGACATTCCCGGCACCACCCGGGACACTGTGGAGGAATCCGTCATGGTGGGCTCCACCCGCCTGCGGCTGATTGACACCGCAGGCATCCGGGAGACCAGCGATACCGTAGAGGCACTGGGGGTTCAGCGCTCCAAAAAGGCGCTGGAAGAGGCGGATTTGGCTATTTTCATCTGTGACGGCTCCCAGCCCCTGACCCAGGAGGACCAGCAAATCATCGAACTGTGTATGGACATTCCCAACTCCATTGCGCTGATTAACAAATCCGATTTGGGAAGCGTGGTGCAGCCCGGGGATTTGCCGTTTGTCACGGTGCTTCCGGTTTCCATCCGGGAAAACATCGGCCTTGAGCGGCTGCCGGACATTCTGGAAGACCTGTTTGCCGGGGAGCTGCCCTGTGATGGCTCCATCCTCACCAACTCCAGGCAATATGATGCCTGCCGCCGAGCCTATGAGGCCATGCTGGAAAGTCTTAAGGGCTTGCAGCTGGGCTTGACCCCGGATGCGGTGCTGACGGATGTGGAGGCAGCCATGGAAGCCATGGGCGAGGTCACCGGCGCAACGGTACGGGAGGATATCACTGCCAGAATCTTCGAACGGTTCTGCGTTGGAAAGTAAGGAAGAGAGCATGATTTATTTGGACAATTCCGCCACCACCAAGCCCTGTCCCCAGGCGGTGGAGGCTATGACGAAAGCAATGACCGAGAATTGGGGAAATCCCAGTGCGCTGTATGCCTTCGGAATCGATATGGCCCGGGAGCTGCGCAGTGCACGGCACCAGCTGGCCGCTGCCATGGGCGCAGAGCCGGAGCGGGTGTTCTTCACCTCCGGTGGCACCGAGGCGGACAACTGGGCGGTAATGGGAACCGTAAAACGGATGGGCAAGCGGGGACGGCATATTGTCACCACCGCCATGGAGCACCACGCCATTCTGAACTGTATGCAGGAGCTCCAGGCCCAGGGCTTTGAGGTTACCTATCTAAAGCCGGATCAGATGGGGCGCATCTCCACTGAGGACTTAAAAGCCGCTCTGCGAAAGGACACCATCCTTGTATCTATTATGATGGTAAACAACGAGGTAGGCTCCGTGATGCCCATTGCTCAAATGGCAAAGCTCACCCATCGGCTTTGCCCGGATGCCATCTTCCACACGGATGCAGTGCAGGGATTCCTAAAGGTTCCCTTCCAGGCAAAAACCCTGGGGGCGGATTTGATTAGCGTATCCTCCCACAAGATTCATGGGCCTAAGGGGGCTGGCGCATTGTACATCTCCCCCAGGCTGAAATCCTTCCCTCCCCTGCTGCTGGGGGGCGGACAGGAGGGGGGCTATCGCAGCGGCACCGAAGCCACCCCCGCCATCTTCTCCTTTGCCGCAGCAGCGGAAGCCGGTGCCGCAACCTTCCGGGAGGACCGGGAAAGGGAGACCGCACTTCTTGCAGGGCTTGCACAGACTTTGTCCGCCCTGCCCGGGGTGGTAATCAATGGGGCCCATGAAGCGCCCCACATTCTCTCTGTTTCCGTCCCAGGCGTTCCGACCCAGAACACCATCAATATTTTGCAGGATCACGGCATCTGCGTCTCCGCCGGAAGCGCCTGTGCCAAGGGGCACCGCAGCCATGTGCTCACCGCCATGGGCATCCGCCCGGAAATCATCGACGCTACCTTCCGGGTAAGCCTGAGCAGGCTGAACACCCAGGAAGAGCTTAACAAGCTGGTGCAGGCCATTCGGCTGGACATTCTCCCCCGGGTCAAGGCAGAGAGGAGCGGCATCCATGAATAAAGAAACCCTACGGGCCATCAAATTCACACTGTTTTCCATCAGTGCCGGTGTAATTCAGATTGTATCCTTTACGCTGCTGAATGAGCTTTCGCCCTTGTCAGAGCATATCAGCTATCTGATTGCCCTGGTGCTGTCGGTGCTGTGGAATTTTACCTTCAACCGGCGCTATACCTTCCAATCCGCCGGAAATGTTCCCAAGGCCATGGCGCTGGTGGCCCTATTCTACTGCGTATTCACCCCCCTATCCACCTGGCTGGAAAAAACGCTGGTGGGAGCGGGATGGAATGCATATATCGTGACGGTAATGAACATGCTCATCAATTTTGTGACGGAATATCTGTATGATAAATTTGTGGTGTTTCGCAGGGATACGGATACCAACGATGTTGCAAGGAAAAAATCCATGGGAGAATGATATATGGCAGATTTAACCGTAAAATACAACGAATTGACTGCGGAGCAATTTATTGAATTGTGGGAAACGGTATGGGGAGACGGCCCCTCTCTTGCGCAGACACAGCTGGCAATGCAGCATACCCTGTTCCGGGTTTCCATATGGGATGCAGACCGGATTGTTGCTATGGCAAGAATGCTTGGTGATATGGGACTGAATTACTATTGTTTCTTGAATTATATACATCGGTGGGCTGGGAGCCACCCTGCAGAGAACAGGTGGAATGTGCCTTAAAAAATACTGCAGCTTCATTCGTGGCATACGAAGAAGAAAAAGCAATCGGTATGGTTAGGCTTATTGGAGATGGCGGTATGTCATTTTACATAAAAGATTTTGCTGTCTTGCCCGGATATCAAGGGAAAGGCGTTGGTCAAATGCTACTTATGGAATTACAGCAATATTTATTAGAGCATAAGCCAGCGGATTGGGCGGTCAGTCTGGAATTGATCAGTACGAAAGAAGCAGTTGAATTCTATAAAAAGCATGGCTTTGAGGAAAGACCATGTGAGTGGGACGGACCGGGGATGCTTAAAATGATACGGAACAAAGTTTTTAATGGAGGAGTTGCGATGACGAGATTATATATTGTAGAGGGGCTTCCATGCTCCGGAAAGAGTACAACAGCAAAACATATAGCAGATTTATTAGAAAAATCAGGGAAAAAAGTATGTTTTTTTGATGAAGGCAGTGGAAACCATCCGGCTGATTATGAGTATCATGTTTATATCACGCAGGAACAGTTCAAGGGGCTGGAAAAAACCATGCAGGTAAAAATAAAGCAATGTTCTACGAAAAACAAGGATGGCTATGTTGCAGCATTGTCAGCGTTTACGGAAGTGGAACAGCAACAGCTTTTATCCTATAAAATCTATGATTTTTTGCCATGGGAGATGGAAAAACCATTGATGCTTGAACATTGGAAAGATTTTGCGCAAAAGGCAATACAGGAAGATGGCATTTATGTATTTAACTGTGTTTTTCTGCAAAACCCAATGTGTGAAACAATGATGCGGTTTAATCTTCCGCAAGAACAGATATATGAGTACATAGACCAGATCAATCAAATAATAAGCCCATTAGAACCGATGGTTGTATATCTGGAAAATGATGATGTGGAAAAACAAATCCAGGAAACGGCAAAAGAGAGAGCAGGCTGGTTAGAGGCAGTTATTGATTATCATGTCAACGGTGGCTATGGAAAAAGCATATCTGCCAGTGGGTTTGATGGATATATATCATGTTTAAAGGAACGACAAAGAAGAGAATTGGAATACTTAGAAAAATCAAAGGTGCATAGCATTATTATTGAAAATGCTCATAGAAATTGGGAACAGTCATACAAAATGATTGATGATCAGATCGTGTAAACAGCATTTTGATGAGAGGAAAAGATTATGAATATTTTCAAAGATACCATGTCAGAAATGACATATGAACAGGTTGAAAAATTAGTGTAGCAGGAGGCAATCGTATTGTTCCCGGTAGGAATTATCGAGGAGCATGGACCGCATCTGCCACTGGGAACAGATATTTATTTGGCATAGAGATTCTTCCTTTCGGTGTGGTAGGGGTACTTTCATTGTAAAGGATTTTATCTCTATGCTCAACCTTTTTGTATAGCAAAGGGGTCAGGCTCATCGCCTGACCCCAACATTTATTATAGAACCATTTTTTATTGTACTTTTTATACAATGCCCTGGGCATTCATGGCGTCGGCAACCTTCAGGAAACCGGCAATGTTGGCACCGGCCACATAGTTGCCCTCCATGCCATAGGCCTTGGAGGCATCGTCGATGTTGTGGAAAATATTTACCATAATGTCCTTCAGTTTGGCATCCACTTCCTCAAAGCTCCAGCTCAGGCGCTGAGAGTTCTGGGTCATCTCCAGAGCGGAGGTAGCCACGCCACCGGCGTTGGAGGCCTTGCCGGGGCAGAACAGGATGCCGCTGTCCTGGAAATACTTGGTGGCATCCAGGGTGGTGGGCATATTGGCCCCCTCTGCCACGGCGAAGCAGCCGTTTGCCACCAGGGTCTTGGCGTCTTCCAGATTCAGCTCATTCTGGGTGGCGCAGGGCAGCGCCACATCGCACTTGGTAGTCCAAACGCCCTTGCCCTCATGGTAAACGGAGTTGGGACGTGCCTTGGCATACTCGGTCAGGCGGGCACGCTTTACCTGCTTCACTTCAATCAGGGTTGCCACATCAATGCCGTCGGGGTCATACACCCAGCCAGTGGAGTCACTGCAAGTCACCGGCTTTGCCCCCAGCTGCCATGCCTTTTCAATGGCATAGGTGGCCACGTTGCCTGCGCCGGATACCACCACGGTCTTCCCCTTCAGGTCGTGGCCGTTGGCACGGAGCATTTCATCGGTGAGATACATCAGGCCATAGCCGGTGGCCTGGGTACGGGCCAGGGAGCCGCCGTAGCTCAGGCCCTTGCCGGTGAGCACACCCTCGTACAAGTCCCGGATGCGCTTATACTGACCGTACAGATAGCCAATCTCTCTGCCGCCCACGCCGATGTCACCGGCGGGCACGTCGGTATCTGCGCCGATGTACTTGTACAGCTCCGTCATAAAGCTCTGGCAGAAGGCCATAATCTCCCGGTCGGACTTGCCCTTGGGGTCGAAGTCGGCACCGCCCTTGCCGCCGCCGATGGGCAGGCCGGTGAGGGAATTCTTAAAGGTCTGCTCGAAGCCCAGGAACTTGAGAATGCTCAGGTTGACACTGGGATGGAACCGCAAGCCGCCCTTGTAGGGTCCGATGGCACTGTTGAACTGGACACGGTAGCCGTTGTTCACCTGCACCTGCCCCTGGTCATCCATCCAGGGCACCCGGAACATAATCACCCGCTCAGGGGTGGTCAGCCGCTCCAGAAGAGCATTTTTGCGAAAAGTCGTCTCGTTCTTCTCAATCACAACGGCCAGGGATTCCAGCACCTCGGTAACGGCCTGGATAAATTCCGGCTGGTCGGGATTCTGTTTTTTCACACGCTCCAATACTTCGTTCACATAGCTCATGGTTGCAAGCACTCCTTTATATTCATAATTGGGATATCCATTTCAAATGCACCGGTGGAACACAAATGTTCCTCCGGTACGTATCAACGCTGCTCATTGTAACAGAATATCTCCACAAATGCAATCATTTTTTGCAAGTTTTTTTCTACGACTTGCAAAATAGGCAAAAATATCAGAGAGTCAACAAAGAAAACCATTATATTTGTAACACATCACATAGAAAAATTCAAACCAAAAGCAAAATCCTTCAAAAGAAAGCAGAGGCGGCGAACCGTCTCTGCTTTCGGATAGATGCATTTGTTTAATAGGCCACGCCCCAGTAGACCATCTTGCTGGCGGGCTTGCCGCAGCAGGCGCACACATCACTCAGATGCTCCTGCCGGAAGGGGATGCAGCGGGAGGACATTCCAGCCACTTCCTTCATCTTCAGCTCGCAAGCCAGGTCTCCGCACCACATGGTCTTGACAAAGCCGCCGTTGCGCTCCTGCAGCTCCTTGGCTTCTTCCAGACTGTGCGCCTCGTAGATGTGCTCGTCCAGGTTCTTCTTGGCGCTTTCGTACATTCCCTGATGCACCAGCTCCAGCTGCTCCTTGGCGGCTGCTTCCAGCTGCTCCAGCTGCACCACGGTCTTTTCGCCATCGTTCCGGCGCACCATCACACACTGGTTGTTTTCCAGGTCACGAGGACCGCACTCCACCCGCAGAGGCACGCCCTTCATCTCATACTCGGCGCACTTCCAGCCCATAGAGTTATCGGAATCGTCCATCTTCACCCGGAAACCGGCATTCTCCAGCCGCTCCTTGAGCTTGGCAGCAGCTTCCAGCACGCCGGGCTTATGCTGCGCAACAGGCAGAATCACAATCTGGATGGGAGCAACCTTGGGGGGCAGCACCAGACCGTTGTTGTCGCCGTGGGTCATGATGATGCCGCCAATCAGACGGGTGGACACACCCCAGGAAGTCTGGAAGGGGTTGGTACGCTGATTGTTCTTGTCTGCAAAGGTGATGTCAAAAGCCTTGGCAAAGCCGTCACCGAAATAGTGGGACGTACCTGCCTGAAGCGCCTTGCGGTCGTGCATCATGCACTCCACCGTATAGGTAGCTTCTGCACCGTTGAACTTCTCCTTCTCGGTCTTCTGACCACGGGTAACCGGCATTGCCAGCACATTCTCGCAGAAGTCGGCATACAGGTTCAGCATCTGCTCGGTGAAGGCCTTGGCCTCCTCAGAGGTAGAATGCATGGTGTGACCCTCCTGCCACAGGAATTCCCGGTGACGCAGGAAGGGGCGGCTGGTCTTCTCCCAACGCAGCACGCTGCACCACTGGTTATACTTCATGGGCAGGTCACGGTGGGACTGAATCACCTGGGCAAAGTGGTCACAGAACAGCGTCTCAGAGGTGGGACGGATGCAGTAGCGCTCCTCCAGCTTCTCGTTGCCGCCCATGGTCACCCAGGCGCACTCGGGAGCAAAGCCCTCCACATGGTCCTTTTCCTTTTGCAGCAGGCTTTCCGGAATCAGCATGGGCATATACACATTCTGAACGCCCACCTTCTTGAACTCCGTATCCAGAATATGCTGCATATTCTCCCAGATGGCATAGCCATAGGGGCGATATACAAAGATGCCCTTCATGGAAGTGTAGTCAATCAGCTGTGCCTTTTTGCACACGTCGGTGAACCACTGAGCAAAGTCCACCTCCATGTCGGTAATCTGCTCAACCTTTTTATCTTTGGCCATTTTCTTTCCTCCCTGTATTGCAAATCCGCATTGCGGATTTTTAGACGATTGTTTCGTTGTATTATACCACGTCTGTCAAGGGATGTATAGTATTTTCATAAGAATTCCGGTTAAAAATGAAGCTGTGTGTGGTTTCTCTCTTCCCTGCCTTGCGCTTTCCTCATTTTCGTGATACTATGGTGACATCCAGAAGATACAGAGGTGCTCTATGAAATCCATTCGAGAGATTTATAAAATCGGGAAGGGCCCCAGCTCTTCCCATACTATGGGGCCGGAGCGGGCGGCAAAGCTCTTCCGTTCAGAGCATCCCGAGGCGGATGCCTTTCGGGTAATTCTCTACGGCTCTCTCAGCAAGACCGGCGTAGGCCATGGCACCGACCGGGTGCTGAGGGATACCCTGGCGCCGCTGCCCACAGAGGTCGTCTTCTCCCAGGAGGCTTTGCCGGAATCCCACCCGAACACACTGGACTTCATCGCCCTGAAAGGCGGCAAGGAAGTGGCAAAGCTCCGGGTAGAGTCCATCGGCGGCGGCGATATCCGCATTCCCGGTCGGAAAGGAAGCAGCCAGGAAGAGGTATATGTGGAGCATTCCTTTGCAGAGATTGCCGACTTCTGCAAATGGCGCTATATTCAAACCCTCAGCGACTATGTGGAACTGAATGAGGGGCCGGAAATCTGGAATTTCCTCATGGAGGTCTGGCAGGTAATGAAGCGCTCCATCGACGAGGGGCTCTCCGCCTCCGGTGTGCTCCCCGGCGGGCTGAACGTGCAGCGCAAGGCCAAATATCTATACGAGCAAGCTCCGGATGCCGACCTGCCCGCCCTGAATGAATTCCAGCAGATTGCCGCCTTCGCCTATGCCGTAGCGGAGCAGAACGCCGATAACGGTACCATCGTCACCGCCCCCACCTGCGGGGCCTGCGGGGTGCTGCCTGCGGTGCTGAAATATGCCCAGGTGACCCGGGGCTTTACGGACCAGCAGATTTGCCGGGGTCTGGCCACCGCCGGAATCATCGGCAACCTGACCAAGAGCAACGCCTCCATCTCCGGAGCGGAGTGCGGCTGCCAGGCGGAGATTGGCACAGCCTGCTCCATGGCCGCCGCCGCCCTGGCAGAGCTGTACAACCAGAATCTGGACCAGGTGGAGTACGCCGCCGAGGTAGCCATGGAGCATCACCTGGGGCTGACCTGCGACCCCATCTGCGGGCTGGTGCAGATTCCCTGCATCGAGCGCAACGCCGTGGCCGCCATGCGGGCCATGAATGCCTGCAACCTGAGCTATTTCCTCACCGGCTCCCGGAACATCAGCTATGACATGGTGTGCCGTGCCATGCACGAAACAGGCATCAATCTCAGCACCCGCTTCCGGGAAACCAGCGAAGGCGGCCTGGCGCGGCTATACACCAGGAGGAAGAAATGATGGATTTGAAGATTCTGACCACCTTCACCTATGTTGCCCAGCTGGGCAGCTTCACCAAGGCGGGGCAGACATTGGGCTGCTCCCAGTCCACCATCTCCTTTCAAATCCGCCAGCTGGAAGAGGAACTGGGCTTTCCCCTGTTCGAGCGAATCAACCGCACGGTGGTGCTGACGGACAAGGGCCGGGAGGTACTGGCCTATGCCCAGCAGATTGGCAAAATGACCGCCGAGCTGAAGCAGAATCTGCAAACCAACAGCACCCGGGCCGTGCGGGTGCGGATTGCCATTGCAGACTCCCTGTGCAATTCCCTGCTGGAGGATAATTTTCAGGATTTCATGCAGAAGAATCCCGGCACCAGCCTGAAAATTGTCTCCTGCGGCACCGAGGAAATGTTCCGCCTGCTGGACCACAACGAGGTGGATGCCATTTTGACCCTGGAAAGCCATATCTACGACACCGAGTACATCATCGTCCGGGAGGAAAAGGTGGCAAACCATTTTGTGGTTTCCGCCGCCTCTCCCCTGGCTAAGTCCGGGAAAATTTCCTTGGAGGAGCTCATCCGGCAGCCCTTCATCCTCACGGAAAAGGGCATGAGCTACCGCCGCTTACTGGATGAGCAGCTGGCCCAGCGTTCCCTGGAAATCATCCCTGTGCTGGAAATCGGCAATCCCCACTTGATTTGTGATATGGTGTGCAAGGGCACCGGGGTTTCCTTCCTGCCGGACTTCGTTACGGAACAGGCTCGCCGGTCCGGGAAGCTCCTTTACCTGGACATACCGGAAATCCAGGTTACCATCTGGAAGCAACTGCTCCACCATCGGGACAAGTGGATTTCTCCGCAAATCGATTCCGTCCTGAAATTCTGCGTGGAGAAGGAATTCCGGGAAAGTTAATAAAATCCGTCTGCTGGCATTCCTGGCAGACGGATTTTTGTTATGCCTTCTCCCCCGGCTTGCTGCTGAGGGCGAAGTTCTTTTTGCGATAGAAATGGAACACAATGCAGGAGGCCAGCATGGCAGCCAGCTCTATTCCGGCAGAAATCAGGAACTGGGGCGAGGTAACATCGGAGATGCTCATGCCCATAATGGGAAACAGAATGCAGGCGGTCAAAAAGCCCAGCAGGCAGCCCGGCAGATAATCCCGGTATCGGATACCCACCGCCCCCATGTAGGCGCTGACCACGTCCGCAGGGAGTATTCCCAAAAGTCTGGTAATCAGCACGAAGAAGAAATCATTGCCGCTGCGCATCTGGTGGAGCATGGAGGCCTTGGAATAGTGGTCCACCACATACTGGGCCGCCCGGCTGCCCAGCTTCTTCCCCATCCAATAGGGAATGTTGACCATTACCGCCGTACCAATGATATTGACAAGAATCGCCACCGGGAGGGAGAACAGGATGCCGCTGGCCGCATACAGGAAGCCGCTGTACAGGAAAATACTCAAGCTCTTCACCGCAAACAGCGCAATCAGCACCAGCGCCGCCAGAACCGGCTGCCGGGGGGTGTAGTTCAGAATATCCTCCAGCGTAAAATCTTCCTTATACACCAGGCAGGCCACAATGATGGCCAGCCATACCACGCCCATCAGGATTTCCGCCAGCCGCAGCCGCTTTGTATCCGATTGGCCTTCTTTTTTCTTTGAAGCGGGCACTTCAACCATTCCTCCCGGAGAAATAAATTGCACCAAATTTGATGTATCCCGTATTATAGCAAAACACTTTGTCCGTTTCCAGTGCATTTGGTATTTTTCCCCGGAATTTCAAATAAAATTAACAGATTCGTCATTTCTCTTCCACAGTTTCCGCCGGAACCGGAAACGAACCGCCCCGGCTGGGGCGGCGCTGCGTCCCTTCCACAAAAATTTTTGATACCATTTCCCTTCGGCCGTAAGCGGGAAAAGGCAAAAAACTATGCGCTGATTGCTTTCTCTCGCCGCCGGGCTTGTGTGAAACCGGAAAAAATGGGGACAATTTCCTGTATGGAGGGATTTTGAATGAATGACAAGCAATATGCAAAGCTGGTGAAGGAAAAAAGCCCCAAATCACCCATTGCAAAGGACTCCCTGTTGGCTTTTGTATCCGGAGGGATTATCTGCACCCTGGGGCAGTTCCTGCTGAACTGGTACACCGGCCTGGGGCTTCCCAAGCAGGATGCCGCCGCCTGGGTGTCCATCACCCTGGTGGGGCTGTCCGCCCTGCTCACCGGATTGAGCGTGTACGACGACATTGCAAAATATGCCGGTGCGGGAACGCTGGTGCCCATCACCGGATTTTCCAACGCCGTGGCAGCCTCCGCTGTGGAGTTTCAGACGGAGGGCTTCATCCTGGGCATGGGGGCCAAAATGTTCACCATCGCCGGGCCGGTGATTGTATACGGCCTCAGCGCCAGTGTGGTCTATGGGGTTATTTATTGGTTGTTCACTGCCCTATAAAAGCGCCCCTCTTGGAAGCGGTACGCTGCATCCAAGAGGGGCAAACACTTTATTTCATTGCATACTGGCGGTCAAAAATCTTAGGAGCTGTCTTGCACAGCAGAACTGCCGCTACCACTGTAATCAGCGTCTCAGGCAGCATATAGCTGCCATTGTAGACAAGGCTGTAGGACCAGGCTGCCCAGCCGTCGCTCAGGTTGCCCCATACCAGCACACCGGACAGGAAGCTGCACATAAAACGCAGGAATCCGGAGACAAAGGTGCCCACAGCAACACCCACCATACGATTCTTAAAGGGGCGGGCAAACAGCTCTGCAAAGCCAAGCGCCATAAATGCCAGCAGATAATCCAGCATCACTTCCCCCAGGAAATACCAGAAGGTCGGCGTGGGAGGTGCCCAGAAGCCCAGAAGCATTTGCAGGCAGCCATTGACGAAGCCGGTAAACAGCCCCCACTTCACGCCATGGCGGAAGGAAATCACCACAAAGGGCAGCATACTCAGCAGCGTAACACTGCCGCCGTTGGGCATGGTGAACAGCTTGATGTTGGACAGTACAGTGCCCAAAGCCACCATCAAAGCACATTCCACCAGGATGCGGGTCTTGGAATAGACTTTTGTTGACATAAGGAAATTGCTCCTTGAAATGATAGTACACAAAAACAAAATGCGCCTGTAAAAAACTACAGGCGCACGGGTACGGTTTGTGAAAACGCAAAATTGGAACCTTCCGCAAACTTCCTACGCCGGCATTACCCGGATCAGGTTAAAGGGTACTCCGCAATGCGGATCTCAGCCTTTCGGCGCCCCTGTTTTTATGTCCAGAATCAGTATAACGGTTTTCGTTAAAATGTCAAGTATCAATTTACTTGAGTTTCTGCGAATAGCAACACGCCACCATATCTCCTACCAGCCCCCTGTCTTTTGCTGAGCAATCGCCGTTAATTTCCCATATTTATCAAAAAAGGCACACCAACCAGGCGCAAAGGCATCTTGTCTTTGCGCCTGGTTGAGAATATAGGGGTACTGTCACGCTGAAAGGCGGAAGCGGAGCTGGTTTTGGTCTGTGCGATTTGGCTTGAACCAGTCACGGTTTCCAACTCTGGCGTGTTTCAGTACCTCTGCGATTCCATACGAAATTCGATAGTACAGAAAATGGACTGGGTCCCATCCAGGACGGATTTTAGAAGCGCATTTGCGGCGGCTTTCCTGGTCATTTTGGCAAGGAAAGGCATCGCAATCATAATGTGGAAACTCAATGCGTTGATTGAGGTCTGGCTGCGGACACAAAAGTTCTTAAAAGCCGGAATTTGTTTCCTTGTACGGAAATATTTCTCAACTCTCCGCAAAAAACTTCGCAGCCGGTGCGGATGAGCCACCGGGAAAATTTCTTTCGAAATTGAGAATTGCTCATTTCATTTTGTAGGTATCTATGATAAAATGGGCCATGGAAGGGTTCGCTCCATTTGTTTGGTTTTGTTTTTTCGTGATTAAATAATACCACAAAATGGGGGAATTTCTTCCTTTTTTGCCTTTTCTTGTTTTATAAGCTTGCTTGACTGTGGATATTTTCGAGGGATGCATAGCCGAAACGCAGGGTTCTTCCTTTGACAGAAGCGGGGAATATGTATAATTCTGCGATTATGCAAATCGGAATCTACAGGGGATATAGGAGTGGAACGAATGAAGCGGCGGCAAATGGAAAATATTATGCTATGAGTGACCACGCCCAAGCACTTATAGCATTAGCCGATACCAAAGCAACTGGAAGCGTTTATCAGAATATCGGAGAACTTACAAAAAATGAAATCTCAATGGTAAAGAAACTGTTGGCCGAGAGTGTTCCCTCATTTCCATTGCTATATTTTGCTTTAATCTACCACCTATGAGCAAATAACTACCACCTATCGTGAAACAGTAGAAACTATTTCCCTGATTTCTTATAATATGGCCGTGGAAAGGAGGTAATCGGATGAAGATTGAAATCAAAATTGACGAAGGCTGTACAGATACGAAGATTATCGTTGTTACAAGCAAAGTAACCGAGGAAGTCAACGAAATAATAAAAAGGCTTTCAAGTGAGCAGCCCCAGATGATTGCGGGTTTCAAAGATGACCAAGCAACAATGCTTGAGCCGGCCCAAATCTATCGGGTCTATGCATCGGAGGGCAAGGTCTATGCCGAGGTGGAAAATGGTACGCACCTTCTCCGACTACGGCTGTACGAGGCAGAGCAGCGCCTTGCAAAATGTTCTTTTGTGCGCATATCAAACAGCGAAATTATCAATCTGAAAAAGGTCAAGGGGTTTGATTTGAGCTTTGCGGGGACAATTTGCGTTTCTCTCTCAAACGGAACGGTTACTTATGTTTCAAGGCGATATGTTGCAAAAATCAAACAACTGTTGGGATTATGAGGTGGTAAAAATGAAAAAGAAAATTATAATGCGTGGATTACTCGGCTTGCCCACGGGAATTGCCATTGGATTTGTGATTACGCTGATTATTTCCGCCTGCATCGGGAACGGCTCTTTTTATCCCGTTACGCCCGAACTTATAGACACAATGGGAAATGAACTGAATGCGGTGATTTTGCAGACCGTCCTGTGTGCGGTTATGGGTGTGGGCTTTGCAGCAGCATCGGTTATTTGGGAGCTTGACTCATGGAGTCTTGCCAAGCAAAGCGGCATTTACTTTGCGATTATCAGTGTTATTATGCTGCCGATTGCTTATGTGACGAATTGGATGAAGCATACCGCTCTCGGCGTTCTCTCCTACGTGGCAATATTCGTTGCAATTTTCATTATCGTTTGGCTTTCACAGTACCTGCTCTGGAAACGGAAGATAAAGAAAATGAACGCTCTTGTCAGCAAAGACCGGTAGTTTATATCTTCTGTAGCGGTTCTGATGCCAAAAAGGTGTTGCTACGAAGAGTAACAGTATCTTGAGTTTCAGTGAATAGCAATACACCACCATATCTCATACCAGGCTCCCTGCCTTTTTTCTGAACAATTGCCGCTAAATCCCCATTTTTATCAAAAAAGGCACACCAACCAGGCGCAAAGGCATCTTGTCTTTGCGCCTGGTTGAGAATATAGGGGTACTGTCACGCTGAAAGTCGGAAGTGGAGCTGGTTTTGGTCTGTGCGATTTGGCTTGAACCAGTCACGGATTCCAACTCTGGCGTATTTCAATATCTCAGCGATTCCATACGAAATACGATAGTATAGAAAATGCACCGTGTCTTTTATGGATCTGGCCGCATCCAGGACGGATTTTAGCAGCGCATTTGCGGCGGCTTTTCTGGTCATTTTGGTAGGGAAAGTCATTGCAATCATAATGTGGAAATTCAATGCGTTGCTTGAGATCAGGCTGCGGACACGAAAGTTCTCAAAAGCCGGAATTTGTTTCCTTGTACGGAAAAAACTTCTTGCGAAATTGAGAATTTCCCATTTCATTTTGCAGGTATCTATGATAAAATGAGCTATGGAAGGGTTCTCTCCTTTTTGTTTGGTTTTGTTTTTTCGTGATTGAATAATACCACAAAATGGGGGAATTTCTTCCTTTTTTGATTTTTGGTTGGTAAGCTTGCTTGGATGTGGATATTTTCGAGGAATGAATAACCGAAACGCAAGGTTCTTCCTCTGACAGAAGCGGGGTAGAATGTATTATTTTGCGATTATGCAAATCGGGATTTAACTATGCAAAAGGAAGCTGAGAAAATGATATATTTGGAAACAAAACACTTAATTTTGAGAGATTATCGTGAGGAAGATTTCCCCGGATATTATCGACTAAAAGCAGATCCTAAGACAATGTATTATTTGCAGGACATACAACTGTTTACAAAAGAAGAAGCGTATGAAGATTTTCACATGGTTTTAGAGGATATGCAAAAGTCCGACAGAAGGTTTTATTTTATGCACGTTGAGTTAAAAGACTCACATGAACAAGTTGGAAGTGTTGGGTATACGGTAACAAAGGATACACCAATAGGTAAATTGGTTCATGCAGGATATTTCATTTATCCAAAGTTTTGGGGAAAAGGATATACAACAGAAGCATTTATGCGGGTTTTAGAATTTGCATTTTGTGATAATGATGTATATAGAGTTTCCACAGGGTGTTTAGCTGAAAATATTGGTTCTGAAAGAGTTATGCAAAAATGCGGTTTGATTAAAGAGGCCGAACACGTTGATTATGAATGGCATGATGGAAAAATTAAAACCCGATTAGAATATAGACTTTTGAAGAAAGAATGGAGATAAATTTCAATTTGTCTACCAGATAAACAAAATAAAACTCAGGACTTGAATGGGTGATGGAATATGGCAAAACATGCGTTTGGAATTATGCCGGATGCGCCTCGGCCTGGCAAAAAGATATGACAAGTATGAGCTATGGAAATATGCCTGCATTTGCGTAGATGACACCTGTTTGGAAGGCATTATTGAGAGAGGACGGCCCTTTTCTTAAAAGGCTTTTTCAATTTAACCGATAGTGAACTGCTGCAAATCCTGTCAGATCCTATATTGCAGAATATATCGCTTATAAGGAAAACGTTTATGGAAGCAATTATGAAACCCGCAAGCCAACTGCTTGGCTGCTGCGGGCTGGACTGCGGAGCCTGCGATGCCAGAATCGCAACAATCACAAATGACAATGCCCTCCGCAAGAAAACCGCAGCTTTGTGGACAGCGCTTAACGGAGTTACCATCACGCCGGAAATGATAAACTGCACCGGCTGCCGGGTAGAGGGAGCCAAAACGCCCTTCTGCGATGTGCTCTGCCCGGTACATAACTGCGTTCGGGAAAAGGGGTTGGATACCTGCGGGGACTGCCCGCAGATGGAGGGATGCCCAACGCTGGAGAGCATCGCCGCAAATACCCCATCCGTTTTGGAAAATCTGAAGCAGCTTCGCCGGTCGGAGTAGCGCCAACAGAGAATAGCGGCGGACATACTATATCCGCCGACCGGACTTTTCAGGGGATGGAAAGCGCCATTATAAAAGAAAAGGAAGTGTTGGAGATGAAGAACAGCGTGTTCGTTATAGAACAGGCACGGGAGGAGGATGCAGCGGCACTCCTGGAATATTTGAAGGTTGTGGGCGGCGAGACAGAAAATCTCAGCTTCGGTGAGGAAGGGCTCTCTACCGACCTTGCGGCGGAGCAAGCCTATCTGCGTGCACAGTGCCAATCAGCGGACAACGTGCAGTACCTTGCCAAAGTGAACGGCGAAATTATCGGCACAGCAAGCCTGAACCGCAAACCCAGACGCATGCGCCATCGAGGGGAATTCGGTATCAGTCTGAAAAAAGCGTGGTGGGGCTGCGGTGCAGGTTCGGCTCTGACGGAAGCCGTTCTATCCTTCGCCAGAGAAAATGGCTTTGAGCAGCTGAATCTGGAAGTGCGCAGCGACAATGCCCGTGCCATCCGGCTATATGAAAAATACGGCTTTCGGAAGCTGTGTACCTTCCCCGGGTTCTTCAAGGTCAATGGGGCCTGTATTGATGTTGATTTGATGAATCTGGAGCTGCCCCCGGCAGGAGAATATACATAAATCGTAAGCAAAGGCGCAGAGCTTTACCGGCGGGTATTGCTCTGCGCCGCTTGCCCCCCCCCGGGAACAGAAGGGGCCGGGAACGTTTGCCGTGAGGTGAAAACAAAAGCCTCGCAGCAGCCGGATGCTTTGTAATCCGAAACTGCTGCGAGTCTCTACGCTTATGGGATTGAATCGACGGGTAGTCAATGACATTCTCGGAGGGGTGAGAGGACGAATCAGACCACCCTAGTCCATTCCGAAGCCAGCAGGGAGGGAATCATCCATGCCAGCTGATACAGCAGCACCCGGGCGGGGGTCAGGAGCTGGGTGGAGCCCAGATAGGAGAGGGCAAGCATAATCAGGATGCCTACGATGCCCCCAATCAGGCCCACCACCGTGCCCACAATGGTGGCCCGGTGCAGGGACATGGAGCCGGTGATGGCATAGGCGGTGGACAGCAAATCATCCCGGGTAATCAGGGCCAGCACATCCGCCTCCGGGTCGGCCTTCCGGGCGGAAAGCTCGGCCCGCTCCTCCATGGGGGGCAGAATCAGCCGCTTGGTGCGAATGGAGAATTTCTCCCGGATGAAGCTGTCGGTCATCATAAAGTCACCGGCCAGCAGCAGAGTTTTCAGCTTTCGGCAGCCGCACAGGGACACGATTCCCGCTGCGGCGGAGCGCATCTTGCCATAGGAAATGGCAATCACGGCCGCCAGAACACCATCCACAGCCACGTACACCGCCTGGTTCACCATGGTGCCCTGGGGGATTTCCACGCCCATGTCCTGTAGGAATTCCGGGCTGCCCAGCAGCACCGACTCCCCGTCAACCTCGCCGCCGATGCCGCCCTCGCCGTAATCCCGGAAGGATTCCACCGGATATTCGGTGCCGCTGCGGCTGGCAAGCAGGTTGCGGAACAGAGGAACCAGCCCGCCCCCGGCGGCGAAAATCAGCGAAGCGGTGTAGGACACCACCTGGGTGCTGGGGCGGCTGGAATAGAACTTGATACCGTTGAGCTTAATGGAGCCCCGGGGGAACAAATCCTTGTCCCGCAGGGGAATCACCGCCCGGCCGCAGAGCTTCTTTACCCCCTGCCAGCCGCAAATCACGGCCCCCACCATATGCAACCGCTTTTGCAGCAGGGCGGCGGGGCGGGTCAGGGATACGAAATAACCGGCGGGCAGAGAGACCAGCAGAGAGGTGGAGAAAATTTTTACTGCCATGCTGGTGCCGTGGAGCATCCAGGTCAGCGCCGCAATGCCGATGCAGGCCAGCAGCGCAATCAACGCATACACCCGCTGGACAATCTCCGGCCCGGAGACCCGGCTATAGGTGTCCATAAAGTCTTCCACATCTCCCTGGCCCCGGAGAATGCCGGGGCGCTTGGCGTAAAACTGGGGCTCCTTCACCAGGCTGGTCAGGCTGGTAGCCTTGCGCATGGTATCCAGCTGGGCCAGCTCTGTGGTGCGGCGGTGATAATTGGCCAGCATGGCCATGCTCATCTCCAGCACAAAGGCGGAGCAGAAGGGCACCCGCTGCTCATCCAGGCTGAACCATGCATCTGCCATGCAGGCGACAAAGGTGATGGCCAGAGTGGTATTCAGAGAGTAGCGCAGGTGGAACAGGTCCCCGATGCCGTCCATAATCAGCCCGATTCCCAGCAGGCCGGAGACCATCATAGCCAACACCTGGGTATAGACCATCAGCTTGTTGCGGCTGGCGGGCACCATTCCCTTGGTATACAGGAAGATGGCCAGGCCGCAAAGCATCAGAATAATAAAGTTGAGAATCATAGTGACCTGCAGCCGCCCCACACCCATACCGCTGAGGGCGTAGTACCGCTTCTCCGGCCCGGCTACCAATTTCCGCTTCAGCTCCCGCAGCCGGTTGCTCCGGGACAGGGGGATGGTATTGGGCCCCTCTTCGGCTTCGGCGGGAGCCGCCTCCGGTGCGTTGGGCTGGGGAGGGGGCGGCACCTGCTGGGCGGGCTCTTCCGGCGCATCCCCGGCAGACTCCGGGGCTTCCCCATACAGCTCGGCGGGAATCTGAGGCAGAGGGTCCGTGTCGTCGGATACCCCGGTGGGCACTTGGGGCAGAGGATCCGTGTTCCCGGAAATCCCGGCAGGGGCCTCAGGGGCAGGCTCCTGGGGCGCTTCCTCTGCGAATGCCGCCTGGGAGAAGGCCTGGCTGGCCTGGGCCATGGCTTCGGTGTCCGCTCCGTCGAACAGGTCGCCGTCAGCATCCTCCACCGCAGTCACGTCCTCCATCACCGCCGCTGTTTCGGCTGCGGTTTCCTCCGGGCTCTCCTGGGTGGAGGCTGCATGGAGCTGCTGCATGATATCGTCTAAGCTGTAGTCCAAATCTTTTTCATTGTCCATATTCGGTTCCTCCGGGAATCAGCCCAGGCGCTGGCGCAGGGCCTCGTAGAGCAGGATAGAAGCGGCGGCGGAGGCGTTCAGCGAACTGATGCGGCCCCGCATGGGGATGTTTACCATCACGTCGCAGTTCTTGCGCACCAGCTGGCTCAGCCCCGCCCCCTCGTTGCCGATGACGATGGCAGTGGGGCCGGACAAATCCGCCTGATACATGGGGATGGAGCCCTCGGCAGCGGTGCCGAAAACCCACACGCCCTTCTCTTTCAGTTCACCAATGGCGGCGCTGATGTTGGTCACCCGGGCCACCTTCATATATTCCACTGCACCGGCAGAGGCCTTGGCCACTGTGGCTGTCAGCCCCACACTGCGCCGCTTGGGGATAATCACCCCGTGGGCACCGGCGCACTCGGCACTGCGGAGAATGGCGCCCAGATTGTGAGGGTCGGACAGCTCGTCGCAAATGACAATCAGCGGTGTCTCCCCACGGCTGGCGGCCTCCTCCAGGATATCGTCAATGGAGTAGTACACATGGGCGGCTGCCTGGGCAATCACACCCTGGTGGGCATGGGTGAAGGACATGGCGTCCAGCTTCCGCCGGTCCACCGGCACTACCACCGCCCCGGCCTCCTTGGCCTCGGCGGCCAGACGTTGCAGCCCCCGGTCAATCTCCCCGGCGGCGATAAATACCTTGTCTACCGTCCGGCCACTTTTCAGTGCCTCTTGCAGGGCATTGCGGCCCTCCAGCTGCCCTTCGGTTTCTTCCGCAGCCGCTCCTGCCGCTGCATCCCGCCCAACCCGGCGATTTTTTTCATACATCTCGGAATCCTCCGTATTCTTCGGAAATAAAATTCATAGTTTTGCACATTATATCAGATTTTCCCCGGATTTACAATAGTTATTTTCGGGGCTTCTGCGGTGTCATATATTTTCCTTGCGCTTCGGCAAATAGGTGGCCGAAACGCAAGGGCAGAGAATATTGCAATTCTTTCATGGATTTGCTATAATTTTCATGGAATCAGTAACCGGAATCTGCGGCATAGGCGGGGGATTGTAATGAGTGAGTTTTCACATCTGAAAAGTAAGCTGCTGGCGGAGCAGGTGGAGGATCAGATTTATCACTATATTCTGGACATCCCCTTTGCGCCGGGGGCGAAGCTGCCCAATGAGTTTGAACTTGGGGAGCGGTTTGGTGTTGGACGCAGTACCGTTCGGGAGGCGGTGAAGCTGCTGTCCAGCAAGGGCATTGTGGAGGTGCGCCGTGGGTCGGGGACTTATGTGGTGACCACCACCAAGGGGCTGTCGGACCCTTTGGGGCTGCGCTCTGTGCGGGATAAAAATGCCCTGGCACTGGATCTTGTGAATGTTCGTCTGCTTCTGGAGCCGGGAATTGCGGAAATGGCAGCCCGGAATGCCACTGAGGAAGATATTCAGCGGCTGCGCCGTTTGTGCGAGCGGGTGGAACAAAAGATTCATGACGGCGACCGGTATATTGAAGATGACATTGCCTTTCACACCTGCATTGCCGAGAGCAGCAAAAACCTGGTGGTGGGGCAGCTGGTTCCCATTATTGATACGGCTGTTATGATGTTTGTGAATGTGACCCACAAGAAGCTGATCGACGAAACCATTATGACCCACCGGATGATTGTTGAAGCCATTGCCAACCACGACCCCATCGGCGCAAGGTCTGCCATGGTCATGCACCTGAACTTTAACAGAACCTACATCAAAAAGGTATATGATGCGGAAAATTCCGAAAAAACCGTCTCTGCCGAGCGATAAAAGCCTGCCCTGTCCCGGAGCTTCCGGGGCGGTGTTCTTTTCTTGTAAAGTCATCAGACAACTTTATTTGTTAACTTTTCTCGTAGAGCCTGCAAGAGCCGCATTCCAATCGAAAAATGGCGGCAAATTGGTGATAATGCCACAAACAAAAAGAAAATTTTGAACATAAAGTAGAAACCGATTGGGATAACTTGCATTGCATTTTTCAGAGAATTATAATATAGCCATAAGATGACTAAAGGGAACCGTCAAGAAAACATTATTTAGGAGGTAGCATCATGCAGTTACAATCACAAGTTGTCCGCAGCCTGGCGCCGGAAAACGATCCGCTGAAAATGGGCATGGGCTGGACGGTGGAGGATCTCTCCAAGCCCCAGATTCTGGTGGAGAGCACCTTCGGAGACAGCCATCCGGGCAGCGCCCACCTGAACCGCTTTGTTAAGCAGGCTGTACAGGCCGTCCGGGACAACGGAGGCAAGGCCGCCCGGTACTTCGCCACGGATATGTGCGACGGCATTGCCCAGGGCCATGACGGCATCAATTATTCCCTGCCCCATCGGGATGCCATTGTCAATCTGGTGGAGGCCCAGGCCAATGCCAGCGTGTATGATGGCGGCGTGTTCATCGCCAGCTGCGACAAGTCCGTGCCCGCCATGCTCATGAGCATCGGACGGCTGAAGGACATGAGCGCCATTGTGGTAACAGGGGGCGTTATGGAGGCCCACACCCTGCCCAAGGAATATGTGGTTTCCGATCCGACCTGCGCCATCAATGAGCTGCTGACCCTGGAACAGATTGGCAAGTTCGATGCCTGGGAGAAAACCGGCGTAATCCCTGACAGCCAGCTGGACTACTACAAACACCACGCCTGCCCCAGTTGCGGTGCCTGTTCCTTCATGGGCACTGCCTCTACCATGCAGATTATGGCCGAGGCCCTGGGCTTGATGCTTCCCGGCACCGCTCTGATGCCTGCAACTGCCCCCGAGCTGAACCAGGCCGCTTACGATGCGGGTAAGCAGCTTATGGAGCTGGTACGTAAGGGCATCCGGGCCAGGGACATTGTCACCAAGGAGAGCTTTGAAAATGCCATTATGGTCCATGCGGCCATCTCCGGCTCCACCAATGCCACCATGCACCTGCCTGCCATTGCCCACGAGTTCGGCATTGAAATTGATGCGGATACCTTCGACCGGATGCACCGGGGTGCCCACTATCTGCTGAACATCCGCCCCTCCGGGGACTGGCCCGCCCAGTACTTCTACTATGCCGGCGGTGTGCCCCGGGTGATGGAGGAGATTAAGTCCATGCTCCACCTGGATGTAATGACCGTCACCGGCAAGACTCTGGGTGAAAATCTGGAGGAGCTGAAAAACAGCGGCTTCTATGACCACTGTGATGCCATTCTGGCAGAAAAAACCCAGGGCTTCTCTCGAAAGGTGACCCGGGAGGACATTATCCACAGCTTTGACAATGCCAAGGGAACGGACGGCAGCATTGCCATCCTCAAGGGCAATCTGGCCCCGGAGGGCTGTGTCATCAAGCACACCGCCTGCCCCAAAAATATGTTCCACGCCACCCTGCGGGCAAAGCCCTTTGACAGCGAGGAATCTTGCATTCACGCAGTCCTCCATGGGGAGGTCAAGCCCGGCGATGCCATCTTCATTCGCTACGAAGGCCCCCGGGGCAGCGGAATGCCGGAGATGTTCTACACCGGCGAAGCCATTTGCGCCGACCCCAAGCTGGCTTCCAGCGTGGCCCTCATCACCGACGGACGGTTCTCCGGCGCCAGCCGGGGCCCAGTAATCGGCCATGTCAGTCCGGAAGCGGCGGTGGGCGGCCCCATCGCCCTGGTAGAGGAAGGGGATCTGATTGCCATCGACATTCCCAACCGGAGTCTTGCCATTGTGGGGGTTCAGGGTGTGGAAAAAACCCCGGAGGAGATGGAAGAAATTCTTACCCAGCGCCGGGAAAACTGGAAGCCCAAGGCTCCCCGGTATACAAGCGGCCTTTTGAAGCTCTATTCCCAGCACGCAGTCAGCCCCATGAAGGGCGCCTATATGGCATAAGCGACAGGCTCAGATAAGGAGGATTCCTATGTTGACAGTTACAAACCCCGATGCGGCACAGCTGGTATTTGCTGCTGTAGCAGGTCTTATTTTGTTATTGGTTTTAATCATCAAATTCAAGGTTCATGCAATCATCTCCATTTTGGTGGGCGCTGTGGCCATCGGCATGATGGCAGGAATGCCGCTGTCGGATATTGTGGCCTCTGTGAACGAGGGCATTGGCAGCACCCTGCGGGGAATTGCTCTGCTGGTAGGCCTTGGCTCCATGTTCGGTGCCATTCTGGAGGAATCCGGCGGCGCACAGACATTGGCAGTGGCAATGGTTCGGAAATTCGGAGACGAAAAAGCCGCCTGGGCTCTGGGCATTACCGGACTGGTGATTGCCATGCCTGTGTTCTTCGATGCAGGGCTGATTATCCTGATTCCCCTGGCATTTTCTCTGGCGAAGCGTACCGGCCGGTCTGTGCTGTACTATGCGATTCCGCTGCTGGCAGGTCTGGCAGTAGGCCACGCCTTCATTCCTCCTACGCCGGGCCCGGTTCTGGTGGCAACCATGCTGGGGGTGGACCTGGGCTGGGTCATTCTCATCGGTGTATTCTGCGGCATCTTTGCCATGGTTGTTGCAGGCCCCATCTGGGGCAGCATCTGCGGAAAGAAATTCCAGATTTCCGTCCCTGACTATATTGCCCAGCAGGAGGATATTGACGAAAGCAAGCTGCCTAAGTTCGGTACCATTGTCGGCATTATCCTCATTCCTCTTATTCTGATTATTGCCAATTCCGTTGCAAAGGTGGTTCCGGCGCTTTCCGGCATTCAGCCTGTGCTGGCCTTCCTGGGCGAACCCTTTATGGCACTGCTGCTGGCCACCATTGCCGCCATGTTCCTGCTGGGCACTCGCCATGGCTATTCGCTGACCCAGCTGGAAAAAATCATGACCAAGTCCCTGGAGCCCACCGGCCTGATTCTGCTGGTGACGGCCTGCGGCGGTGTGCTGCGGTATATGCTCCAGAACTCCGGCCTGGGAGACGTGATTGGCAACGCTGTGGCAAGCGCCAGCCTGCCCCTGGTGCTGGTCGCCTTCATTGTGGCCGCATTGGTGCGAATTTCCGTAGGCTCCTCCACCGTGGCTATGACCATGGCAGCGGGCATCATTTCTGCCATGCCCGGCGTTGGGGAACTGAGCCCTCTGTACCTGGCCTGTGTCACCGCCGCCATTGCAGGAGGCTCCACCGTCTGCTCCCACTTTAATGACTCCGGGTTCTGGCTGGTAAAAAGTCTGGTGGGTCTGGATGAAAAGACCACTCTGAAAACCTGGACGGTAATGGAAACCCTGGTGGGCACCACCGGCTTCCTGGTTGCACTGATCATCTCCTTCTTCGCCTGATGGGCGGAAGGACAAAAATTAAGGAGGGAAATATCATGAATGTAATGGAAAGACTGGCCCGGTCCATCGTCGTGCCAGTAGTCGTACTGGATGATGTAAAGAATGCGGTGCCCACCGCCCAGGCCCTGCTGTCCGGCGGCGTGGACACCATGGAGATTACCTTCCGCACTGCCTGTGCCGCCCAGTGCATCCAGGCTGTGGCGGAAAGCTGCCCGGATATGCTGGTGGGTGCCGGTACGGTGCTGAATGTGGAGCAGGCCAAGCTGGCAGTCTCTATGGGTGCCAAGTTTATTGTATCCCCCGGCTTTGATGCCGGTGTGGTGGAATGGTGCCTGGAAAACGGCGTTGCTGTGACCCCCGGCTGTGTGACCCCTACGGAAATCACCATGGCTGTGAACCACGGCCTGAAGGTGGTCAAGTTCTTCCCTGCCAATGTGTACGGCGGTCTGAACGCCATGAAGAATCTGTCCGCTCCCTTTGCGGGGGTGAAGTTCCTGCCCACCGGCGGCGTGAACTCCGGCAACATCAAGGAGTATGTGGATGCTCCCTTCATCTTCGCCGTAGGCGGCAGCTGGGTCTGCCCCAAGGCGGACATTCAGTCCGGTAATTTTGAAAAGATAACCCAACTGTGCACCGAGGCCCGCAGTGCTGCCCGGGGCAAATAAAGAAAGGACGGAATCACAATGGCAAAAATCATTACCTTCGGTGAGCTGATGCTGCGCTTGCAGCCCTATAACTATGAGCGCTTCGTTCAGTGCGACCATGTGGAATTCACCTTCGGCGGCGGCGAAGCCAATGTGGCGGTATCCCTTGCAAACTATGGTATGGACGTGGCCTATGTCACCCAGCTGCCCACCCACGCCATCGGTCAGGCCGCAGTAAACAGCCTGCGGCGCTACGGTGTGGACACCTCCAAGATTGTCCGTGGCGGCGACCGGGTGGGCATTTACTTCAACGAGAAGGGGGCCTCTCAGCGAGGCAGCGTGTGCATCTACGACCGGGCCAACTCCGCCATTGCTCTGGCCCAGCCCGAGGACTTCGACTGGGATGCCATTTTTGAGGGAGCCGAATGGTTCCACTTCACCGGCATCACCCCGGCCCTGGGCGGGCATCTGGTAGAGATTTGCCGGGAAGCCTGTAAGGCCGCCAAGGCCCACGGCTGCAAGATTTCCTGCGACCTGAACTACCGGGGCAAACTCTGGACCCGGCAGCAGGCCCGGGAGGCCATGACCGAGCTGTGCCAGTATGTGGACGTGTGCATCAGCAACGAAGAGGATGCCAAGGACGTTTTCGGCATCGAGGCCGAGGCCACCGACATCTACGGCGGCAGCCTGAACCACGAGGGCTACAAGTCCGTCGCCAAGCAGCTGGCAGACAAGTTCCATTTTGAAATGGTGGCCATCACCCTGCGGGAAAGCCACTCCGCCTTTGATAACGGCTGGTCCGCCATGCTCTATAATGTCGCCAAGGACGAATACTGCTTCTCCAAGAAGTATAACCTGCACATCATCGACCGGGTAGGCGGCGGCGACAGCTTCGGCGGCGGCCTGATTTACAGCCTGATTACCGGCAAGAGCACCCAGCAGGCAGTGGAATTCGCCGTAGCCGCCTCCGCCCTGA
>Ga0129313_1000569_pt1 | contig 29824 bp, 20 predicted proteins | sample O1105metagenome_FD_94436 | JGI IMG/M metagenome (GOLD analysis project Ga0129313, IMG submission 94436) | Orangutan group fecal microbial communities from fecal samples from Wisconsin, USA - O1105 metagenome | ecosystem: Host-associated > Mammals > Digestive system > Large intestine > Fecal...
AGTTCTCTGTCAAGTTCGCGGTAAGTATTGGTTAAGTCAGTATTTTTCATAAGTAAATAGCGCTCTCCTTTTTTAGAAATTTGTTCTGATTGTATCTTACCGCAGAAAATGTCAAATGAAAAGTGAAAAAAATGACGTTGTATTTGATCTTTTTATTTCAAAAATTGAACAGCTTTTGCGTGAGAGAAAGTAAAAAATATTTCACTTGGACAGATAAAAAGATTCGCGTGTCGACTTATGCCCCTTTCTGTGATATGATAATCAAGAGATTATTATGAGCAGAAAGGGGCATTTTTTCGATGGCAGCAACATCTGAAAATAAGCCAAAACAATATATATCTGTCGGGATCCTGGCGCATGTGGATGCCGGAAAGACGACGCTTTCGGAAGGAATCCTTTATCTTACCGGTCAGATCAGGAAGCTTGGAAGAGTTGACCACGGAGATGCGTTTCTGGACACGTATACGCTGGAGAGAAGCCGAGGGATTACCATTTTTTCCAAGCAGGCGAATTTTGCACTTGGAGACAAGCAGGTGACTCTTCTTGATACACCGGGGCATGTGGACTTTTCAGCAGAAATGGAGCGTACCCTGCAGGTTCTTGATTATGCAATTCTGGTTGTCAGCGGAGCGGACGGTGTGCAGGGGCATACACGAACCCTGTGGAATCTTCTTGCAAGGTATCAGGTCCCGACCTTTATTTTCATAAATAAGATGGATCAGGACGGTACGGACAGACAGGACAGACTTGCTGAATTAAAGCGGAAGCTCAGCGGAGAGTGTGTGGATTTTACAGAAGCGGGTGAAGAATTTCTGGAAGAGCTGTCTATGTGCGATGAGACGGTAATGGAAAGCTATCTGGAAAATGGAGAGATCACGACAGGCCAGATTCAGACGCTGATCCGGGAACGAAAGGTATTTCCATGCTACTTCGGTTCGGCACTGAAGCTGGAAGGTGTGCAGGAATTACTGGACGGACTGGAAAAATACATGGACGGACCGGTAAGCGGGACGCATGCTGAAGAAGCTTTTGGAGTGAAGGTATATAAGATATCCAGAGATTCACAGGGCAGCCGTCTGACACATATGAAGATCACAAACGGAGTACTGAAGGTCAAAGAGATCCTGGAATATATGGCAGAGGAGGAATCTCTGCAGGAGAAAGTCAACCAGATCCGGATTTATTCCGGGGATAAGTACGAGATGGTGCAGGAAGCAGAAAAAGGCTGTATCTGTGCTGTGACAGGACTTACCCGGACTTATCCGGGACAGGGGCTTGGGATGCAGCAAAGTTCTTCGGCACCGATACTGGAGCCAGTTCTGAATTACCGGGTGGAGCTGCCGGAAGGATGTGATGTGCACCGGATGCTGCAGAATTTCAGACAACTGGAGGAAGAAGATCCGATGCTTCGCGTGGTCTGGAATGAAGAGGCAGGAGAGATCCAGGTCCAGCTGATGGGCGAAGTGCAGACGGAGATTCTGCAAAGCCTTGTAAAAGAACGGTTTGACGTGGATATTTCCTTTGGAAGTGGGAATATTGTTTACAAAGAAACGATTAAAAATACAGTTGAAGGAGTAGGGCATTTTGAGCCGCTGCGTCATTATGCGGAAGTGCATCTGATACTGGAACCGGGAGAGCCGGGAAGTGGAATCTCGATCGATACGATCTGCAGTGAGGATGTGCTGGACAAGAATTGGCAGCGACTGATCCTGACGCATGTGCTGGAAAGAGAGCATCGGGGCGTACTGACGGGATCGGTGCTTACTGATGTGAAGATCACACTTGCCAGTGGACGTGCACATCTGAAGCATACAGAGGGCGGAGACTTCCGCCAGGCGGTGTACCGTGCGATCCGCCAGGGACTGATGCAGGCAGAGAATGTACTGCTTGAACCGTATTATGCATTTCGTCTGGAAATTCCGTCAGAGATGACAGGTCGTGCACTTACGGATATTCAGCGGATGAATGGAGAATTTGACGGACCGGAGACGGAAGATGATATGGCAGTGATCACCGGAAGTGCACCGGTGTCTGAAATGCAGGATTATCAGAGAGAAGTAACCACATACAGCAGAGGAAGAGGGAAACTGTTCTGTACGTTGAAGGGATATTTTCCATGTCATAATCAGGACGAGGTTGTAGAGGCGATTGGTTACGATCCGGAGCGGGATGTGGAGAATCCGACGGGCTCTGTATTCTGTGCTCATGGAGCAGGATATAATGTACCGTGGCAGGAAGTGCCGGAACACATGCATATTGAGGCGCAGCTTCCGAAAATCCTGGAAGAGCGGAAAAGGCTGGCAGGAGAGACAGAAAAAAGTCTGGATGAGACTGTACCGGTAAATTTACGCAAGGAGAAAAGCGGATCGGCAGAAGCAGCAGCCAGAGGCGGCAGGCATTATGCGCGTAATGCCAGAGAAGACAGGGAACTGGAAGAGATTTTTATCCGGACTTACGGACGGGTAGAGCGAAAAGCCGATCGTCTTCCAAAGACTGTGACTGCAGGGAAAACGCCAAAAGCAAAGAAAGATGAAGAAGGCGTACAGGAATATTTGCTGGTAGATGGTTATAATGTTATTTTCGCATGGGATGATCTGAAAGAACTGGCAAAAGAGAATATTGAAGCAGCAAGAAATAAACTGATGGATGTGCTTTGCAATTATCAGGGATTCAAGAACTATCCCCTGATCCTGGTATTTGATGCCTACAAGGTAGAAGGCGAAGCAATGGAAATCTTCAAATACCATAACATTCATGTTGTGTATACAAAAGAAGCTGAGACGGCGGATATGTACATCGAAAAGGTAGTACATGAGATCGGAAGAAAGTATCATGTGACGGTAGTTACATCAGATGGTGTGGAGCAGGTGATCACACAGGGACAGGGAGGTACGATCATATCTTCCCGGGAGTTCCTGGAAGAGGTGAAGATCGTGAACCGGCAGATTCAGGAAGAATGGGAGCTTCACAAAGAGAGTGCGAAAAATTATCTGTTCGATCATATGGACAGGGAGCTTGCCGGTCATATGGAAGAGGTCCGCATGGGCCGGAAAGAATTGGGTGAGAGAGCAAATGATCAATAAAGAGGAATTTCTGAAAACCTGTAATCTGACAGAGGATGACCTTACGGCTGCCCGGATTTCCTGGGAGGAGCTGACAGAGATCTACGAAGATTATATGTCAAAAACGAAATTGTTCCGTCATCTGGGAAAAGAATTTGTAGATGAATATATCTATGATATTGAGCGGGCAGGGATCCATTCCTACCGTTACAGAACCAAGAATCCAATGCACCTTCTGGAAAAGATCATCCGGAAGCGGAAAGAAAATTATGCAAAATTTGAACATATCAATAAATCGAATTACCACAAATACATCACAGATTTGATTGGTATCAGGGTTTTCTTCCTTTACCGGGAGGACTGGATCCATTTTCATAAGTTCATCACTTCGATGTTTGAAAATGATCCGAAGAATTATATAGAGGACAGGCTGCGGGACTTTGATGAGGATCCGGAGCACTTCTATATCGCAGAACGTCCAAAAGTATACAAGCGTTCCGGGGATACGAGGATTTATGACAGTACGCAGATTGAAGTGCGGACAGGCGGGTATTACCGTTCACTGCATTATATCATCAAGTATCACGGATACTATCTGGAAATCCAGGGCAGAACGCTTTTTGAAGAAGGATGGAGCGAGATTGACCATGATATCGTGTATCCGTATTACAAGGACGATGAGATGCTGACGGAGTTTTCCGGACTGCTGAACAGGCTTTCGGGAGTGGCAGATGAGATGAGTTCGTATTTCAGAAAGATGAAAAAACTCAGAGAAGAAGAACCGGATAAAAAAATAAAGGATCTCTTATAAAAAATTAAAAATAAAAAGCAAAAGACGTTCAAAACAAAAGAAAAAAAAGTGTTGCAAAATTTGTTTGACAAATAAAACTTGTCTAATTATAATTACACCCATATTAAACGCGACGGGGCATAACAAAAAGTTATGTTCCGTTTGTTTTATATACTGGGAAATTGCATTTCAAAGTATATAAAAACAGAAAGGTCAAATGCAAAGAGGCATAGCTGCAGAAAATTGCGGTTATGCTTTTTTTCATTTTACCTTCTCTGAAAAATATAAATAGGGAGGGATTTTCGTGAAAAAGTATATTGCGAAAAGAATGTTTGTTTCAATCATTACCATTCTGATTATTCTTTTACTGCTCTTTTGCATGCTTCAGTTCATGCCGGGTTCACCATTCAATGATGAAAAGCTGTCAGAGGCCCAGGTACAGGTATTGAATCAGAAATACGGACTGGATCAGCCGATCGTCATACAGTTTGTAAATTACGTGAAAAATGTTGTGAAAGGTGATTTCGGTGTATCCTACAGTATTTCAAAAAATACGGATATTTCCAAGCTCCTGAATACAAGACTTCCGGTAAGCTTCCGAATTGGTGGTCAGGCCGTTGTGTTTGGAGCGATTATCGGGATCATGCTTGGAATTGCGGCGGCATTGAAAAGCGGAACCTGGATTGATTCAATCTGTACGATCGTTTCCGTGTTAGGTGTCAGTCTTCCGTCTTATGTATTTGCACTTGCAATGGCGTATTTTCTGGGATACCGGGCAAATATTTTCCCGCTTTTATATAATTCCGCAGAAGCATTTGCTTCATCGGTAATGCCAACGATTGCACTGGCGATGTTCTCTATAGCAACCGTTGCAAGATTCACCAGAACAGAGCTTCTGGAAGTTCTGGACAGTGATTACATGCTTCTGGCAGAGAGCAAAGGAATTACGGGAAGAACGCTGATCGTAAGGCACGCACTTCGAAATGCCCTGATTCCGATCATTACCGTTCTTGCACCGCTGGTTGTCGATCTGATGATTGGTTCCCTTGTTATTGAAAAGATTTTTTCCATACCGGGAATCGGAAGTCTGATGGTAACGGCAATTCAGTCCAATGATTATAATGTGACGATAACCATCTGGAAGCGTTTCTCAGAAATCTGCTTTTGAACGAGGAAAAAGTGGACATTGAGGATGCAAAAGTGGACATTCAAGACGAAAAAGTGGACATTCAAGACAAAAAAGTGGATATTGAAAGTGTACTTTCCGAAAAAGGCAGCGATTATTGAGCCGGTATCCGGTCACGGAAAAGGAAAATATAAATTCAAGAAGCACTAACCATAAAAAGTTAGTGTTTCTTTTTTTGGCTTTTTTCAAAATCATCTGATATTCTCTGCTTCTCCAAATGCGATTGGTGAAAATGTATAAAAATAAAACTATAAAATTGTTGAAAATGACCAACAAGCACAAAATATGTCCGAATTTGACAGTGAGAAAGGTCTAAAATGACAGAACAAGATTTAAAATTCAAGATAGAATCATATTGCAAACGAAAAAGAAACGTTAAAACAAAGAAAAATAATAAAAAAGCGAAAGGAGAAGCGTATGAAAACGCAATGTCATAATCCATATCTTCCGTTATGGGAACATATTCCGGATGGGGAACCGCATGTATTTGAAGACAGATTATATATATTCGGAAGTCATGATCTGGAGAATGGGAATGAATTTTGTGAGCAGGATTATGTATCATGGTCGGCACCGCTGGATGACCTGTCTGACTGGCGTTATGAAGGCGTGATCTACCGAAAAGATCAGGATCCGTATAACGTAAATGTGCTTCCTTTATATGCGCCGGATGTAGTACAGGGGCGTGATGGAAGATATTACTTATATTATTGCATCAAATTCCAGGATTCCATCAATGTGGCTGTCTGTGATACGCCGGCAGGGCAGTATGAATTTTACGGACGTGTCCAGTACAAAGACGGTCAGGCGATGATGGAAAATCAGACCTATGATCCATCTGTGATCTGCACAGAGGAAGGAAATTTCCTGTATTTTGGATTTGCACCATGTATGATCAATATCCCGCGTTATAAAGACCAGGATCTGAAAGGCGGAAGCGTACTTCAGTTGGAAGACGATATGATCACCGTAAAAGAAGGACCGCAAGTGATCATTCCGAGTCTGAATTATGGAAAAGGAACTTCATTTGAAGGAAACGAATACTTTGAAGGACCATCTATTCGAAAAATAAATGGAAAATATTATCTGATTTATTCTTCCGTAAATACGCATCAGCTCTGTTATGCGATCAGTGACAGGCCGATGGAAGGATTTGAATTTGGCGGAGTCATCGTAAGCAATGGGGATGTCGGATACAACGGAAGAAAAGAAGAAGACAAACTGATGTCTGTTGGAAATAATCATGGTGGTCTGGTGGAGATAAACGAACAATGGTATATGTTCTATCACCGCCATACTTTCCTGAACCAGTATAACCGACAGGGATGTGCAGAAAAGGTGTATTTTGATGAGAACGGACAGATTCCGCAGGTAACGATTACGACAAGCGGAATGAATCCAGAACCTCTTTCCGGAGATGCATCTTATCCGGCAGTTTATTGTTGTAATCTGACGAATGGACACATGGGAGCATTGTCTTCCATTGGAAGAACCAACCAGGAAATCGATTTTCCTTATATGACGAGTGTAAATGAAGAACGTTATATCACGAACATTAAAGATGGAACGAGAATTGGATATAAGTATATCAATCTGGAAGAAACCGGAAAAATTGAAGTCGTTTATCAGACAGATGCTCCGGGTGAACTGGAAATTTACACAGAAGAGAATGGAGAAAGAAAGGCAGTTATTTCTTTGAAGCCATGTAAATGGTGGAAAACCGCTGAAACAGAAGTAACATTTACCGAAGAAAAGGAACTGTATCTGGTATACAAAGGGGAAGGTGTACTTTCTCTTTTGACATTAAATCTAAAAGGAAAAAGGAACTAAGGAGGAAGAAACATGAAAAACAGTAAACCAACATGGAAAGAGATTCTTGCATTTGCTGTCGGAGATGGTGGATGCAACCTGGTATGGACAACAATCGGTTCTTACCTGACATTATACTACACAGACAGTGTAGGACTTGCAGCAGCAGCGATTGGTACGATGATGCTTCTTACAAGACTTCTGGACGGAATTTCAGATCTGATCATGGGAAGCATTATCGACCGTACACATACCAAATGGGGAAAAGCAAGACCGTGGATCTTATGGACTGCAATCCCAATGGGACTTGGACTGGTTCTGATGTTCAGTGTACCGTCCGGACTGAGCAGCGGAGGAAAGATGGCTTATGCGGTCATTACCTATATCCTGATGGCAGTTGCTATTTATACCGCATGTAACCTGGCATATAATACACTGCTTTCACTGGAAGCACCGGATCCGAAAGACCGTGTAACAATGAGTTCTATCCGTTTCTTTGTTACAATGTCAGTGGTACTTTTCATCAACTACAACTGCAATAACCTGGTAGGAAAATTCGGATGGACCGGAATGGCAGTAATCTTTGGTGTAATTGCTACAATATTGCTTTTGATCACATTTGCAGGAACAAAAGAGCGTACACATGCAGAAGAAAATACTTCTAAGAAACAGGAAAACAAAATCAGTGTCGGAGAATCATTCAAACTTCTTTTCGAGAACAGATATTTCTGGCTTCTGACGGTTGTATTTGTTATCAACTATACAGTTCTTGGTGTAAATAACGGACTTCGTATTTATTATGCAAGAGATGTCCTTGGAAATGTAGGACTGATGGGAACACTTACATTATGCTTTATTTTACCAAAACTGATCGGTAACCTGATTTACCCTTACATCAATAGATTCCTCGGAAAATGGAAGAGCATGATGATCGGATATGCAATTGAACTTCTTGGTGTACTGATCATGGCATTTACAGGAACCTCTTTTACAACAGCAGTCATCGGACTTGTCTGCCTTGGAATCGGTGGAATTCCGCACAATGCAGGACTTTTCGCAATGGTGGCAGATGTTATTGATTATGGCGAGTGGAAGACAGGTGTCCGCCTTGATGGTATGACAAACTCTGTTACATCCTTTGGTATGAAAGTCGGAGCTGGTCTTGGATCCGCAATTGTTGGATGGGGACTTGCATGGGCTGCATACGATGGAAGTCTTACCGCACAGGGAATTGGTCAGGCAGCAGTTACCATTTCAGGAATCAAGACCGTATTTACAATGGTTCCTGCAGTTCTGATCATTATCGGAATGGTTGCACTGTTCTTCTGTAACCTGGATAAGATTTATCCACAGATTGCAAAAGGACTGGAAGAAAAAAGAGCGAACGAAAAATAGAAAATTTTAAAAATTACAGAGGATAGTCGTCAGGATTGGCGGCTATTCTTTGCGTATATATTTCAGTATGGGAGAAAATCCTGTATAATGATTTGTAAGAATGTTCAAATATATTTTGAGGAGAAATGAACACAGGAGGTCCATATGCCACATTCAATTTATGAGTCAATAACAAATAATCAAAGCTTTCCTGTAAATATATTTGTTGCGCCAATTCAGAGCAGTACCTATCACTGGCATAATGAATATGAAATGATCGGAATATTAAAAGGGAGTATCTGGATGCAGGTGCAGTCGGAGCAGGTCAGATTAAAAAAGGGGGATATCTATCTGGTGAATCCGAATGTGATCCATGCGATAAAAGGAGTAGAAAATGAAGAAAATCTGTGTATGTTCGTGCAGATGAGCCGCGAGCTTTTGGCATTTGATGAGGAGGACAATAAAGAGGTACGGTTTTATCTTGACAGTACAGACGAGGAAGAGCCGGAAAAAGGATTCGCATATTTTTATAAAAAGATGGCTGAACTGGTATATGAATCTATGCGTGAGGACAGACATCAGGCATTTCGGATAAGGGCACAGGTGTGTACACTGATCGCAGATCTGTTTGATCAGGTTATTTATGATATCAGGTTTAAAGATGCAGCTGCACAGAACGATCAGGAACTGACGGTAAAGGCGATCACGCTTATGGAAGAACATATGGGAGAAGAAAAGGTAATGGATCTGGTATGTAAAAAGATCGGGCTCAGCCGTAAATCCCTGGATCGCAATCTGAAGACAACACTGGATCTGACCGGGAAAGAACTTCTGGAAAATCTGCGTATAGAGCAGGCAAAGAATCTTCTGAAGAATACAGATAAAAATATGAATTACATTTTGGATGAATGTGGATTTGGATCGGAAAAAACGTTTTACCGGGTATTCAGGGAAGAAACCGGGTTTACGCCGAAAGCCTTTCGTGAGAAAGGACAGGTGGAAGAATATGATGAGGCGCTGAAGGGTTATCTGAATTATGAGACTTCGGAGGTAAAAAGGATTTTGAGGGAGATTCTGAATGGATAAGAGAATGGACTGGAGAGAATACCGGCTAACTTATACAGAACGGGCAGAAGCGATTTTAAAGACATTATCACTGGAAGAAAAGATTTCACTGATGAGTGGATCAGAAATCCGTTCGGAAGTCCGGGGAGCAATCCGGAAAAAATTAAAAGTACACTATAATGAACATCCATATCGTGCAGGTGGTATAAAAGAGAAAGACATACCGGCAATGCTCTTTGCAGATGGAACAAGAGGTGTTGCGTGTGGATGTAAAAAAGCAACATGTTTTCCGGTAGCGTGCATGAGAGGTGCATCCTTTGATCCGGAACTGGAAGAAGAGATCGGGCGCGCCATTGCAGAGGAAGTTCTGGATGTTGGTGCAAATTTTTTTGGTGGGGTATGCGTGAATCTGCCCTATCATCCGGGCTGGGGACGTGCGCAGGAGGTATATGGAGAAGATCCGTATCTTCTTGGTCGGATGGGAAGTGCACTGGTCCGTGGAGTACAGGAGAATGGCGTGATCGCCTGTGTCAAACATTTTGCCTTTAATTCGATGGAAAATGCAAGATTTAAAGTGTCGATCGAATGTGATAAAAGGACAGAAAGAGAGATTTTTCTGAATCATTTCAAAAAGTGTATTGATGCCGGAGCAGGTTCTGTGATGAGTGCTTACAATCGGTATCAGGGAGCGATGTGTGGGGAAAATGAATATTTGCTCGGACAAGTGCTTCGGAATGAGTGGGATTTTGACGGATTTACAATTTGTGATTTTGTCTGGGGAGTGAAAGATACCGTTGCATCAGCTTCAAGTGGGCTTGATATTGAGATGCCGATCACACATTTTTATGGAGAAAAGCTTCTGGAAGCAGTAAGAGAAGGAGAAGTTACAGAGCAGACAATTGATGAATCGGCACTCCGGATCATCCGGACTTTACTGGCACATGAACATTTTATAGAAGAACACAAAAAAGAAGGAAGTTGTGATTACAGAAAGCATCAGGAACTTGCCCTGAGGTGCGCAGGAGAAGGAATTACGCTTCTGAAAAATGAAGATCAGTTACTTCCGATAGATTGTAAAAAGAGAAAGAAGATCGTAGTTTTGGGAAGTTATGCTGCCAGAGAAAATATTGGTGACCGGGGTTCCAGTCAGGTCTATGCGCCGTATGTGGCGACGATCCTGCAGGGAATTACGGAATATCCTTCCGATGCGGAAGTGATCTATTATTCCGGTGAAAGTGCATCTCATTGCAGGCGGCTTGCAAAAGAAGCAGATGTGGTTGTGATTGTAGCGGGAAATGATTATCTGGATGAAGGAGAATGCGTGGCAAATGAATCGGCAGATGTGACGGTTCAGAATGAGGGCGGTGACAGGACATACTGCCTGGGATTAAAAGAAGAACATCTGAGAATCATTGATGCAGTCGGAAAAGTCCGACAGGATGCAGTGGTGGTTCTGGTTGGCGGAAGCATGATCCTGATGGATGAGTGGGAAGATCAGGTCGGAGCGATATTGATGGCGTACTATCCGGGAATGGAAGGTGGAAAGGCAGTCGCAGATGTATTGTTTGGGAAAACGAATCCGGGTGGAAAACTTCCATTTGTGATTCCGAAGAAAGAAGAAGATCTGCCGGAGATTGACTGGGATGCGGAAGAATTTCGATACGGTTATTATCATGGATATACACTTCTGAATAAAAATCACGTGGAGCCGCTTTATCCGTTTGGATATGGACTTTCTTATACGACATTTACGCTTGCCGATATGAAGGCGTGGAGAGATGAAGAAAATCTGTATGCATCTGTGATCGTGAGAAATACAGGGAAACGGGAGGGTAGCGAAGTGGTACAGATGTATGTGGGAGCAGAAGGATCGAAAGTAGAAAGACCGGAGTATGTGCTTAAAGATTTTCGGAAGATATGGTTGAGTCGGGGAGAAGAAAAAGAAGTGAGACTGGTTTGTCCGATCCGGGAGATGGCATATTTTGATGAAGGCAGAAATGAATTTGTGGCGGAATTTTCAATTCCGTATGAAGTGTATGTGGGAACGAGCAGTTTGAGAGAAGATCTGTGGGGAAGGAAAGTTTGAAAAAGGGATGTGCGGGCTTATTGTACTAATTAGTATAATAGCCCTTTTTAACATTCTTTGTCAGAATGAAAAATTGAATCATTTAGTATAAAACAGGCAACAGTTGACAACCCCGCAAAAATCAGTGTAATAACAGCAAGTCCCAAAAAGAAAAATCCAAGAGAAATCTGATCAAATACCTTTCCCATAATTCCATAGCACAAAGCAGTGGTGCAAGTGCGCAGCATAGAAACAACGGACAAGATAGTGGCACGATATTTGGAGTCTATATAATCCTGGATAATACTGTCAGAAACAGTAAAAAGTATTTCCGGTATAAAACAGGCAATAATTGTAAAAATCAGGAAAACAGAAGGATTTTTCATGCGCATCAATAGCAGAAACAGAAATCCCTGTATGAATAAACCATATATAAATACCTGTTTCCGGTTTAATATTTTCAAAATAAATCCAACTAATAGGTAGGCTACTGAATTGATAAAATATGATGCGGAAAAGAAAAATCCAATTGTTGCAACAGTAATGTGAATTCGATCTAAAAACAATTGATTCATATTATAATATCCGCCAAATATACCATCTGTTATGCTGGAAATGAGGATGAAAAAGCATAAGATTGTTCCAGGTCTGTATTTTTTGAAATCGGTTTTGAGATGAACTGGTTTGGAATTATGTTCCGGTTCATCAATGTTTTTTAAAAATACAATTGCAAAGAGCATGGTAATTATCTGAATACCATAAACAAGATTCCATGAATATGCAGCTAGTTCTCCACCGATAAAGATTGAAATACCAATTGTCAGTGATTCAAGTGAAAGAACTTTTGAATTTATTTTCAAATAGTCATTTTCAGTATGCTCTTTTTTTAAAATATCATATAATAATGCACTGTTACTACCGGTGACAAATGTGTAGGCAAATCCTTCCAATCCTGCCAGAATCATAAAAGCAACCGGTTTTTTGGAGATTATCATTGTAAATGAATGAAGTGCGAGTAAAAAGCATCCGAGCATCAGGGAGTTCCGTTTTCCGAATTTATCACCAAAATAGCCGGTAGGTATTTCAAAAATGGTGATGGAAATATTTAACACAATGGAATAAAGTGCCACTTCGGAAACGCTTAAACCTTTGTGGGTTAAAAACAGCAGAAAAATTCCGCGGGTCAGGGCGATGGAAGTTAGTACCGTATATAGTGTGTAAAAAAGTAAGTTTTTGTTTTTATAAAATGGTTTCATGGGTGTACCTTTTTGTGATAATATTTGTGAATGAAATACAGTTATTTTTTAGTATATCATGCATGAATTTATAAAGAAAGAAATATATAGGGAAGTGGGAAGTAAGCGTTGCTTACTTCCCACTTCCCGGTTATAATTAGAATAACAGAAATTAAGTCAGAAAGGATGGATTCAATGGAATATATAACATCTCTACAGGCAGCAGATAAATGGAATCTTTCAAAGCGCCAGGTAAATGCGCTGTGCAAAAGTGGACAAATATATGGTGCAGTAAAAAAAGGACAGCGTTGGATGATTCCGGAAGATGTCATATATGAATCAAAAAGATCCGGTGAAAAACAGCCAGATCCAATTGGTGAAAAATACCTGAATCTTGGGAATGAAGGATTTTCCTCCATCCGAAACAGTGAATATATTGACAAATCCGGTCTGATCGCATTTGTAAACCGTTGTCTGAATACGCCACAGAAGCTGATCTGTGTCAGCAGACCGAGACGTTTCGGAAAATCTTTTGCGACGAAGATGCTGTGTGCATACTACAGTAAAGGATGTGATTCCCGTGAATTATTTTCGGATCTTGAGGTTTCGAGGGATGCGACTTTTGAAAAATATCTCAATCATTACGATGTGATTTATCTGGATATTACCTTGTTTTTGTCTACAATGAAGCAGGATGATACGTTGGTAGAACAGATGGAGTTGGAAATCATAGAAGATCTTGCAAAAGTATATCCGGTAGTCAAAGGACAGTTAAAGCTTCTGGATGCACTTTGTATGATTTACAAAATTACCGGCGAGAAGATGATCCTTATTATAGATGAATGGGATGCCATGTTTCGTGAGTGCAAGGGAAAAGAAACGATTTTGGATTCTTATATTTTACTGCTTCGCTCTCTGTTCAAGAGCAGCCTGACAGACCAGCTTTTTGCAGGCGTTTATATGACTGGTATTTTACCAATCAAGAAGTACGGACACGAATCTGCAGTCAGTGATTTTTATGAGTATACGATGGTAGAACCAAGTCCCCTGCAGAAATATATTGGATTTACCGAAGAAGAGGTACAGTATCTCTGCCAGAAATATGAAAAAGATTACCGGGTGATGCGGCAGTGGTATGACGGATACTATGTCGGAGGAATCCATGCGTATAATCCAAAGTCCGTTATGGAATCAATTCTTCGGAATAAATACAGCAGTTACTGGACAAAAACGGAGACCTATGAAGCACTCAGAGATTATATTGACCTGAATTTTGATGGTCTTAAAGATGCTGTGATTGATATGCTTGGTGGAGCGACCTGTGAAGTGGATACGGGTTCCTTCCAAAATGATATGACTTCCATGAAAAGCAGAGATGATGTGCTTACTTTGCTGATTCATCTCGGATATCTGGCGTATAACGAAGATGACAGGACGGTATTTATTCCGAATGCGGAGATCCGGCAGGAGTTTATCCGTGCTATTAAAAATGGAAACAGACAGGAGCTTATGAAAGCAGTGATCCGTTCGGACAATATCCTGGAGGCGACCTGGAAAAAAGATGGCGAAACAGTAGCAGACATTATCGATGAAATTCATGAAGAGGATACAGCAGAAATTTTCTATAATAATGAGCAGGCACTTAGATCGGTTGTAAAAATGGCATATCTGAGCAGTAAGGATTATTATACAAAGATGGAAGAACTTCCGGCAGGAAAAGGAATTGCAGACATTGTATTCTATCCAAAAGCAGGAAGTGAGAAACCGGCAATTATTGTAGAATTGAAGTGGAATCAGACAGAAGAGGCGGCGCTTGCTCAGATAAAGAAAAAGAATTATCCGAAGAGTCTGAAAGAATATCATGGAGAAGTACTGTTAGTAGGAATTAATTACAAAAAAGCAACGAAAGAACATACCTGTAAAATAGAAGAGATTACTCTTTAATCAGGCATTTATGGAGGAAGAAAACCATGCGATTTCTTCATTTATCAGACCTGCACCTCGGCAAGCGTGTGAATGAATTTTCCATGCTGGAGGATCAGGCATATATTTTAAAAGAGATACTGAACATTATCGATGAGCAGAAGGTGGAAGCGGTTCTGATCGCGGGTGACGTTTACGATAAGGTGATTCCGTCTGCGGAAGCGGTGCGGCTTCTGGATGATTTCCTGACAAGGATCGCCGCGCGGGAGCTGCCGGTGTTTCTGATCAGTGGAAACCATGATTCTGCAGAAAGAGTTGCTTTCGGTTCAAGACTGATGAGCAGCAGACAGATCTATCTTTCACCGGTATTTGAGTCGGATGTAGAACCGGTAACGATAAGTGACCGGTACGGTGAAATCAATATTTATATGCTTCCATTTGTGAAGCCGTCTCTGGTAAAAAGGGTGTATCCGGAGGAAGAGATCATCACCTATCAGGACGCTGTAAATGCGGCAGTGCAGCATATGCAGATCGATACGGACAAACGAAATGTTCTGCTTGCGCATCAGTTCGTGACCGGTGCGGCAAGATGTGATTCAGAAGAACTGTCTGTAGGCGGTGTGGATGATGTGGATGCATCTGTATTTGACGGATTTGATTATGTGGCACTTGGACATCTCCACGGACCGCAGAAGATCGGGAAAGAGACAGTGCGGTATTCTGGGACGCCGCTCAAATATTCTTTTTCTGAAACCAATCACAAAAAAGCAGCAGTCATCGTTGATGTAGAAGAAAAAGGCAAAATAAATATTCAGCAGATTCTATTTTTGCCGAAACATGATATGCGGGAGATCAGAGGAACTTACATGGAAGTGACTGCGCTGGATTTTTACAAGGATATGAAAACGGACGATTATCTGCATATTACGCTGACCGATGAAGAGGATGTTCCGGATGCGATCGGGAAGCTCAGAACAATTTACCCGAATATCATGAAGTTGTCTTATGACAATCTGCGGACGAGAGCGGCAGGGACAGTGAGAGGAACGGCGGAAGTAGAGGAGAAATCCCCGATGGAGCTTTTAAAAGAGTTCTATGAGCTTCAGAACAATCAGCCGATGACGGATGAGCAGGAAGAGATTGCCAGAGGAATGATGGAAGAGATATGGGAGGATGAAAGATGAGACCGATAAAACTTACGATTTCTGCATTCGGACCGTATGCAAAAGAGACAGAGATCATTCTGGATGAACTTGGAGAGCGGGGGCTTTATCTGATAACCGGTGATACCGGTGCCGGAAAGACCACGATTTTTGATGCGATCGCATTTGCACTTTACGGGGAAGCGAGTGGAAATGAGAGAGAACCGGGGATGCTGCGCAGCAAATATGCGAATCCGAAGACGCCTACATTTGTGGAACTGGACTTCCTCTATCAGGGGCAGATTTACCATATCCGGCGAAATCCGGAGTACATGCGCCCGAAGGACAGGGGCGAGGGCATGACGATGCAAAGAGCGGATGCGGTACTGGAATTTCCGGATGACAGGTTGCCGGTCACAAAGGCAAAAGAGGTCACAAAAGCGGTGACAGAACTGATTGGGCTCGACCGGGGACAATTTACCCAGATCGCAATGTTGGCGCAGGGAGATTTTATGAAGCTCTTGTTTTCAAAAACGGAGGAGCGCAGCAAAATTTTCCGGGAGATTTTCCATACCAGACCGTATCTTGCATTTCAGGAAAAAATGAAAAATGCAAGCAGCAAAATGCAGGAACAGTACGAGGATGTCAGCAAAAGCATTTTGCAGTATATGAAGGATATCAGCTGTGGTGAGGATGACGTGCTTGCTGCGGATGTGAAAAAGATCCGGGAGAGCAAAGCGGTGGTTCATGCGGACAAGGTTCTGGAACTTTTGGAAACTCTGACAAATCAAGATGCAGATTCGGTGAAAGAAAAGAAGAAGAATTTAACGAAGATCGAGAAAGATCTGGAAGAGCTGAACCAGAGAATCGGAAAGGCAGAGGCAGTAATCCGTGCAAAAAAGGAACTGGAAAAAGCAGAGCAGACGATAGCAGAGAAGACACCAACGCTGGAAGAACTGGAAATGGCACTGAAGAAAGAACAGGAAAAAGTGCCGGAAAGAGAGCAGTTAACAGAAGAGATCGGAAAGAGGCAGGAAAAGCTTGCAGAGTATGACGAGCTGAAAAAGCTACAGAAGCAGATTAAAGAGCTTGAAAAACAGATTGAGATATTAAAGGGCCGGGAAAGCCAGTATCAGGAAAAGAAAGCGCATATGCAGGCGCAGCTGGAACAGAAAAAGAATTTACTGGAACAGCTGAAGGATGCGGAAATTAAAGTTCTGAAAGTTACAGCAGAACAAAAAGAGGTTTCAGTAAGAAAAGAAGCGGCAGAAGACATTCTTATTCAATATAAAAGATACCAAAGACAGAAGAAAAGTGTGGAAGAGGCGCAGAAGGCGTATCTTGTCATGCAGGAGGAATGTACAGAGCGAAAGACACAGCTTGCCTGGATGGAGAGGGCATTTCTGGACGAGCAGGCGGGGATTCTTGCAAAGGTTCTGAAAGCGGGAGAGCCGTGTCCGGTGTGCGGATCGATTCACCATCCATGTCCGGCACAGATGACGGAAGGTGCACCGGAAAAAGAAGAGCTTGAAAAATACCGGAAAGAGACTGTCGATGTGGAGAAAAAGACGAATGATGCGAGCCTTAGCGCAAATGCAAAACTGGTTCAGTTAAAAGCGTTGGAAGAAGAAATCCAAAAGAGTGTGAAAAGTTTTGACAGCAGCATACAGGAAGAAGAGATTGAAAAATCGTTGGCGTTTATCGGACAGCAGATGAATGCACTCGGTGAGGCAGAAAAGGACTTATGGAAAAAGCTGGAAGTAGCTAAAGAAGCAGTGGCAGATAAGCAGAAGCTGGAAACAGAGATTCCGGAACTGGAGCAGATGCAGAAAAAGCTTCAGGAGGAGGAGCAGGAGCGAAAGAATCAGCTCCTTGTGTCTGAGAGGGATAAAGCAAATATAGAAGAGCAGGCTGTGAAGGTGCGTGGCAAACTGGAATTTCCGGAGAAAGCGGAAGCGGAGCAGAAGATCAAAGAGCTGGAAAAGCGGAAAAAAGAGATGGATAAGAATCTGGATGTCGCCCAGAAAGCGTTTCGGGAATGCAGCCAGACGGTGGAAGCAGCGAAGACGAAGAAGAAAACGCTGGAGAAGCAGATCGCAGGCAATAAAGAGACTGATATGGAAGAACTTGTACAGGCACGGCAGGAAGTATCGGTGGCGAAGAAAGAACTTCAAAAGCAGATGGATACGTTGAAGATTCGCTATGAAACGAATCAGAAAATCCTGCATGAGATTGATAAGCAGAGTGCAAGGCTTCTGGAACTTGAACGGAACTGGACACAGGTGTGCGAAATTTCCGATACGGTAAATGGAAAGATCAAAGGCGGATCCAAAGAAAAGATCAAGTTTGAGACCTACATCCAGACCAACTATTTTGACCGGATCATTGCCCGTGCAAATACAAGATTTATGGTGATGAGCGGCGGACAGTATGAGCTGAAAAGGCAGACAAATACCGATGACCGGAAGAGCCAGAGTGGTCTGGAACTGAATGTGATCGATCATTACAATGGTTCTGAGCGAAGCGTGAAGACGCTTTCCGGCGGGGAATCCTTTAAAGCTTCTCTTTCGCTGGCACTTGGACTTTCCGATGAGATCCAGGCATCGGCAGGAGGGATCCAACTGGATACCATGTTTGTCGATGAAGGATTTGGCTCGCTGGATGAGGAGTCGCTGGAACAGGCGATGAAAGCACTGAACGGTCTTACGGAAGGTAACCGTCTGGTGGGAATCATTTCCCATGTGCAGGAACTGAAGGTAAGAATTGATAAACAGATCGTGGTAACAAAAGAAAAAGCAGGTGGCAGCAGAGTGGAACTTAAGATTGACTGATCTGCGTAAGGATAGAGAAGGAGAGATTGGAAAATGGCAGACATTTATGGAATGCTGGATGAATTACAGCACAGGGTGGCTAAAGAAGAGGACATAAAAGAAAAGCTTCTTGCGACCAGAAAAGAAGAAGAACCGTTCAGTGCATTTTGCAGAGTATGCAGGGAGCTTGGTTATGAGATTTATGAAATGGAGCTGCTCTGTGCCGGAGAAGAATTTCATGCTGAGATGAAGCGGAGCACCAATGGAGGTGGGGAAAATTCACCGAAACTGGAAGGAGAAGATGATTTTTATGAGCTGTTTTTTGCAGGGCTGGAAGGAAAAGAAAGATAAAAGTCTAAGTGAATAAAAATGAAAGAAAGGAAAGGTTTCACCTTTCAGATATACAGTAAATATGTTAAGATAGATACAGACTATTCATAAAATATGCAAAAATATACATTTTGAAAAGAGTGAATATAGAAGGAAAAAGGAGTAAAAAACATGCCAGTTTTTGATTTTAAACACACACCAGATGAAAAAAAGGCCCCGGAATGTACCTATACAACATTCCGCTCGAATGAGACAGAAGCAACAGCGGAGAAACCGATGCTGGTTCTGGATAACAGTAACCGGAAATGGAAGCATCATTCCTGTGGCGTTTTCACTAACCCGATCAAGAAGACATCCTTTGAATTTGACGAGGAAGATGGAACTGTAAGTGCGGACATTCTCCAGATTGATGCGAGATTTGTAAGCCTGATCAAATGGCTGGGTGAGAACCACATCAATGTCCGTCTTTCCGGTGAAAACCGTGCGGACGGCTATGCAGTATACAAGATCCGTGAGATCGCATTCGGTGGGGCAACCAAGCTTTCAGCTGAAGATGGTTTCCTGCAGTTCATGATCGAGCGTCTTTTCGCAAGCAGTGCACCTACAGAAGAAGCAGTGGATGAGGAAATGGAAGAGGATGGTGACAGCATGAAGCTGACAAGCCTGCAGAGTATCACCGATTTTATGAACTGTGCAGGAAGAACCCTTCCGGACAATATCCGTCTGTGGGCAAGAAGAAACCTTGCTGTTGCAAGATCACACGAAGTGTCACCGGAAGAAAGAAGACATGCGCAGAGAGCTCTTTCAATCATGATGAATATTCAGTGGAAGAGCAACTATTTTGAATCCATTGATCCGGATGAGGCAAGAAGAATCCTGGATGAAGAGCTTTATGGAATGGAACGTGTTAAACAGAGAATCATTGAGACGATTATCCAGATCAACAGAACGCACACTCTTCCAGCGTATGGAATTCTTCTGATCGGACCGGCCGGAACCGGTAAATCGCAGATCGCTTATGCAATTGCACGTATCCTGAAGCTTCCGTGGACAACTCTGGATATGAGTTCCATTAACGATCCGGAACAGCTTACAGGAAGTTCCCGTGTATACGCCAATGCGAAACCGGGAATTATTATGGAAGCATTTGCGGCGGCAGGAGAATCCAATCTGGTATTTATCATCAACGAGCTGGATAAAGCGGCATCCGGAAAAGGAAATGGGAATCCGGCGGATGTACTTTTGACACTACTTGATAACCTTGGATTTACGGATAACTATATTGAGTGTAACGTTCCGACAGTTGGCGTATATCCGATTGCAACTGCCAATGAAAAAGATCAGATCAGTGCGCCGATCATGTCCCGTTTTGCGGTTATTGATATTCCGGATTACACACCGGAAGAGAAGAAGATTATCTTCTCCAGATTTGCACTTCCAAAGATTCTGAAGAGGATGAGCCTTCGTCAGGATGAGTGTACAGTGACAGATGATGCCCTGGATGTGATCATTGAACTTTACTCCCATACATCAGGAATCCGTGATCTGGAGCAGGCGGCCGAGCACATTGCAGCAAATGCACTGTATCAGATCGAGGTTAATCATGTAAAAGAAGTTGTGTTTGACGGAGAAGCAGTGAGAGCATTACTTTCATAAGAAAATTAAAATATAAAAATGTAAATTAGGTTCATATATTTTTTTCACGGCAAAAGATTCTATCTCTGTTAATATTCATAGACGCAGTAAAATTGCAGAAGGAGCCAGAAAAGAAACATAGGGTACGGGTGACTTTGCACTATGGAGATGAGATCCAGTCAATTGTGGAAGCCATTGCTGACACAATTGACGGTTTCGGGAGCTCATCGGAATGCCCAGTGAGGCGGAACCCGTACCCTATGTTTCTTTTCTGGCGGTGCCTACCATTCTATCCTTGTCTATAATAACTCAGGAAATCAGAAATTTTCCCCACAGCCTCTTTCAGGACTTCAATTCTAGGCAGATATACTACCCGGAAATGGTCCGGCTGCTTCCAGTTAAATCCACTTCCCTGTACGATCAGGATCTTCTTATCCTGCAGCAGATCCAGTGCAAATTTTTCATCATTTAAAATATTGAACTTCTTCACATCGATCTTCGGGAACATATAAAATGCAGCCTGCGGTTTGACGGCAGTGATTCCCGGAATGTCAGTCAGTGCCTTGTAAATATATTCGCGCTGTTCGTAAATACGTCCGCCCGGAACGAGGTAGTCGTTGACGCTCTGATTGCCCCAGAGAGCAGTCTGAACGACAGACTGTGCCGGAACATTGGAGCAGAGACGCATATTGGAAAGCATCTTGATTCCTTCGATATAATCTTTTGCGATTGCTTTATTTCCGCTGAGAACCATCCAGCCAATACGGAATCCGGCAATCATATGGGATTTGGAAAGTCCGCTGAAAGTGACGCAGAACAGATCCGGTGCCAGTGAAGCAATGGAAATATGTTCTTTTCCGTCCATAACAAGGCGGTCATAAATTTCATCTGAGAAAATGATCAGGTGATGCTCTCTTGCCAGGTCAACAATCTGCTGAAGAACCTCTTTCGGATAAAGTGCTCCGGTCGGGTTGTTCGGATTGATGATTACAAGAGCTTTAGTACGGTCTGTGATTTTACGGCGCATATCTTCGATGTCCGGATACCAGTCAGACTGTTCATCGCAGATATAATGAACGGCTTTGCCGCCGGCAAGTGTGGCACAGGCGGTCCACAGAGGATAGTCTGGTGAAGGGATCAGGATTTCATCTCCATTGTCAAGAAGAGCTGACATACACAGGTTGATCAGTTCGCTGACACCATTTCCGGTATAAATGTCATTGATTGTGACATTCGGCAGCTTTTTGATCTGGGAGTACTGCATGATCGCCTTCCGTGCAGAGAAAAGTCCCTGAGAAGGAGAGTATCCTTCGCAGTCGGAAAGCTGCTGGCTCATATCATAGATGACTTCGTCCGGTGTGCGGAAACCAAATGGAGCCGGATTACCGATATTGAGCTTCAGTACGTGGGTACCGCGTTCTTCCATACGTGCCGCTTCATCTACAACCGGTCCACGGACATCGTATAATACATTATCGAGTTTGGATGATTTTTTGAACGAATACATACTGGAATCTCCTGCACTGTTTTTATTGGATTGTTTTGACTCTTTGGTAACAGAGAGCGATTGTTTTTCGCTTTCTGTGTCTGAAACAGGTTTTGCTGAAGAAGCCCCGGACGCAGCAGAAGCGGTTCTTCGGGCAGAGCTGGTTTCCTGACTGTCACCAAGAAGCCAATCTGGATCTACCTGAAGTGTATCTGCAAGAAAATGAAGAATGTCATTTCTTGGAATAGTTTTTCCGCTTACGTATTGGCTTACATGGCTTTTTCCTAATTTCACATTGCTCTGTGCGGCTTTATGCACCAGATCAATTTGTTTCATGTTCTGTACTGTCATTGCTTGTTTTAGTCTATCTGAGAAAGTTGTCACTGGAAAATCTCCTTTCAATAAAAAAGTTCAATTTTAACATAATTAGCGATATGGTTCAAAACTTAAAGAGATTATATCACTTTGAAAAGAAATGTTCAATGATAATATTTAATTTGAGTTCAAATGGTTCAACCTAATCTTATGTATATGATGTATGTATACAACAAGTATAGTTCCACCGGTAAGAATCCAGGATAAATATACACTGTAGTCTTGATATGAAAAAGGAAATCCTGTATAATCATTTTTCGAGGGAATGAAGTTCTCCCTGGGGAAACCTAAACCGCTTATATAAGCTGATGACTTCTGTAGGACTATTTTTAGTGCACAGAAGAGCATCAGCTTTTTCTGTGTATGGGAAGAAAAGGAGAAAAAATATGTTAACATCACTTGCACTTATTTTTCTGGTTGGACTGGCTATGGCAGCTATCTGTCAGAAAATCCATTTACCCCGGATTATCGGGATGCTGCTTACGGGAATTATACTGGGACCGTATGTGCTAAACTTTCTGGATGATTCGATCTTGTCGATTTCATCGGAACTCAGGCAGATTGCGTTGATCATTATTTTACTGAAAGCAGGACTTTCTTTGAATTTATCGGATCTGAAAAAAGTTGGACGACCGGCAGTAATGATGTCGTGTGTTCCGGCAAGCTTTGAGATTCTTGGATACTTTTTGCTTGGACCGATAATCCTTGGAATTAGCCGGATTGATGCGGCTGTTATGGGAGCAGTACTTGGAGCAGTATCCCCGGCGGTAGTTGTACCGCGTATGGTGCAGCTCATGGAGGAAAAATATGGAACGGAAAAAAGTATTCCGCAGATGATCCTGGCCGGAGCATCCTGTGATGATATTTTTGTAATTGTACTGTTTTCAACATTTACCGGGATGGCACAGGGAGGAAGTGCTCATCTGAAGGACTTTATTGATATTCCGGTATCTATTTTGCTGGGAGTGGCACTTGGAGCTATAACCGGTTTTCTGCTCAGTAGTTTTTTTGAGACTGCGTATGCACGAAAACACTGTATCCGTAACAGTATGAAAGTGATCATTGTTATGGGAGTTTCTTTTATGCTTATGGCGATTGAGACATGGGCGAAGCCGGTAGTATCCGTATCTGGACTTCTTGCAGTTGTGGCAATGGCATGCGTCCTGAAAATGAAAAGTACAGCATTTGTATCGAAAAGATTGTCAGAAAAATTTGGAAAACTTTGGATTGCAGCGGAAGTAATTCTCTTCGTACTAGTCGGTGCGGCGGTAGATATCCGTTATACGATGGGTGCCGGAATTGCGGCAGTAGGAATGATTGCGGTTGCTCTTATTTTCCGTGCTGCAGGTGTATTTATCTGTATGCTTGGAACGAAACTGAATAAAAAGGAGAGACTGTTCTGCGTGATTGCTTATCTGCCCAAAGCAACGGTGCAGGCAGCAATCGGTTCAGTCCCGATGGCGATGGGACTTTCCTGTGGAAAAATTGTGCTCTCCGTAGCGGTACTGGCGATTCTGATCACCGCACCGCTTGGAGCACTTGGTATGGACGCAAGCTACAAAAAACTGCTTGCCAGAGAGACAAATTAGAAGTAATGATAAGTACTGCGCTTCCGTATGATAAAAGTTCCGGTAACACATAAGGTTAAAAGTTCGGCAATTGCAACTGAACACCAGACTCCGTTGATCCCAAGAATGAGCGGGAGCAGAAGGACTATAGCCATCTGGAAGACCAGCGTTCTGAGGAACGAGATCAGCGCAGAGAGCAGACCGTTGTTCAATGCGGTGAAAAATGCAGAGCCATAAATATTGAACCCATTGATCAGGAAAGCAAAGCTGTACAGGCGGAAGCCATTGCGTGTGAGCTCAAAAAGTCCATGGTCATAGCCGACAAACAATGTGGCAAGTGGTGTTGCGATGAGCTGTGCAATCACAAAGAGGGAAACAGCCCATGTTCCGATCAGCCGGATGCTCTTCAGGAAAAGATTTTTTAATTCATCCTGATTGCCGGCGCCGTAGTGGTAGCTGACGATCGGGGCACTTCCGATGGCATAGCCAAGAAAAATCGAAACAAAGATAAAGTTGACATACATGATCGTTCCGTAAGCGGCAACTCCGTCTTCGCCCGCAAATTTCATAAGCTGCATATTATAAAGAGCATTTACAATTGAACTGGAAAGGTTTGTCATAAGCTCGGAAGAACCATTGGTGCAGGTTTTTAATAAGATTCTGCCATGGAAATGTGTTTTCCCGAGCTTTAATAAGCTGGAGTTTTTCCGCCCGAAGTAGAATAACGGGAAAAGTCCTCCGATAAACTCTCCGCATACAGTTGCAAAGCCTGCACCTGGAAGTCCGAAATGCAGCACGGCAACAAATAAAAAGTCGAGTACCATATTGGTCACGCCGGCGATCACAATCACGCGAAGTCCCAGATGTGGCTTTTCGGCAGTTACAAAAAAGCTCTGAAATACGTTCTGGAGCATAAAAGCAGGCAATGAAATACAAAGAATACGTCCATATAAAATACAGTTGTCAAGAAGTGCACCATTTGCACCGAATAAAATGGCAACCGGTTTTACAAGGAACATACTCAGGATTGCGATAATGATTCCTCCGATAGCAGTGATATAGACGAGCATGGAAAAATACTCATTGGCTTTTTCAGTCTTTCCTTCACCAAGCGTCTTTGCAACAATGGCACTACCACCGGTTCCGATCATGAAGCCGAGAGCGCTGATGCCCATCAGGAAGGGCATGATCAGATTCACCGCAGCAAAGGCGTTTTTTCCAACGAAGTTGGAGACAAAAAGTCCGTCAACCACACTGTAAATAGATGTGAAGATCATCATTATAATAGAAGGAAACACAAATTGCAGAAGTTTTTTATAAGTAAAGTGTTCGGATAATTGAATTTTCATAGTTTTACAGATTCTCCTCAAGGTTAGAAAGCCTAGAACGTAAGGCTTGATTATATTTGGCATTCAGGCGCAGAAGCTGTTCACATTCTTCGGGACTGAAAGAAGCTAAGGGATCATTTTCAATCTGGATGAGAGGAAGCAGCTTTTCCTGAATAAGCTTCTTGCCGGAAGCTGTAAGATGGATATGCATACTTCGTCCTTTTCCGGGAGAAAGAGTGAGATATCCGTCGGCCTGCAGTTTCCGGATGGATGAATTGATTGTCTGCTTTGGCAGGCAGGAAGCTTTGCAGATATCACGCTGCAGACAGTTATCACCCATATCAAAAAGTGCATAGAAAATCTCAAAAGCGCTGTCAGACAGATGCAGTCTGCGGGCAGCTTCGTGGTATATTTCATTTGCTTCTTTATATAAGCAATTGTATTCTTTTAAATATTTGCTGATCAGTGTAGTAGAATCCATAATTTCCTCCATTTATATAATTATATAGATGAATGAATTTTCGACCATATAAAGTAAGTCCGAAATCATACTTACAAGAGTATAGTCTGAAATCGGACTTATGTCAAGTGCAGATTTTGCAGATGAAGGATGAAGTGTAAATTTTACAGGTGATGGATGAGGGAGTTGTGGATAATGCATAGAAGGTGTAGTTTTACATAAAAGAATAAGAACTGTTTTTGCATAATATAAAAGAAGATAACAGATATACAACTGTGTGGATTGTATACATTTACAATACAAGTAATGTATAAATCAAAGTTGTATTGTCAGTTCATAAAAATTTTACACATAACACACAAAAAACTGGTTTTTATCGAAAAAAATCGGTTTAAATAATGGCATAATGCACAAAATGGATAAAAAACACTAGTTTTTGATGGGTGAAACATATAGTTGCAATACAACTTTGGAAGAAAACTTTCTTGTATTTTCTTGAAAAAACCATATTCAAATAATATAATCAAATCATCAAGAAAACGGAGATGGAGGAGAAGATATGAAAAAAGTTTTCAAAAAAGTAACAGCAGCTACAATGGCAGCTACAATGGTAGTCGGACTTGCAGCATGTGGTGGTAGTGGAAGTGGAACTTCTGACAAGAGTGCTTCAAAATCAGACAAGATCAAAATTGGTGTTTCAATCTGGTCTTCAACAGACGTACTTGGATCACAGTGTAAGAAGATCCTTGACGAAGCAGCAAAAGCACTTGACGTAGAAGTACAGTATGTTGATCAGGGACATGTTTCTGAGAAAGTTACAGCATCTGTAGAACAGCTTGCAGCAGCAGGATGCCAGGGAATCATCATCTGTAACTCATCTGATACAGAAATGACATCTGCTATCAAGACATGTAATGACAACAAAGTTTATCTTTCACAGTTCTTCCGTGTGATCAGTGAAGAGAACAGCGCAGATATCTATCAGGCAGCTAAAGATTCTGATTACTACATCGGAGCTGTACATGAAGATGAACCGGCAAACGGTGAAGAACTTGTAAACATCCTTCTTAACAAAGGTGATCGTAACATCGGTCTTATTGGCTGGGAGCAGGGAGATGCTACATGGCTTGGAAGATGGGAAGGTTACAAAGCCGGCGTTGAAAAATGGAACAAAGAAAACCCGAACGACAAAGCAACTCTTTCTGAACCACAGTACGCAGGTACAACTTCAGAAGGTGGATCAAAAGCAGCAGAAGCTTTAATGGCAGCAGATCCGAACCTTGATGCTCTGATCCCAGCTGGTGGCGGTGGAGATCCGCTTCAGGGAGCAATCGCAGCAGTTGAACGTGCAGGAAAGACAAGTGATATTGATATCGTTTCTACAGACTTCCTTCCAGATCTTGGTGAAAGACTTGAAAACGGATCTATGGCTGGTGAATCTGGCGGACATTACTGCGACCCACTGATTTCCTTCATGATGGTTTACAATGCAATCAAAGGAAACTACAAAGACTTCGGCGGCAAATTCGAAGATGTTCCGTTCCCATATCTGTATGTATCATCAGCAGATGATTACAAATCATATGAGAAATATTTCGTAGATCAGCTTCCATACACAGATGATGAACTGGTTGAAATGTCTAAACTCAGCATGGATGACTTAAAGGCAGCAGCTGCTAAGGTATCTATCGAAGATGCAGCATCACGTGCAGGTAACTAAGACAGACAAATAATAACGACTATTAACTCAGAAAGGGTGACGTCGCAAGGGCGATGCCACCTTTTCTAAATCAGAAATGACAATTATGAAGAGGTAGATAATATGGGCACTAGTAAAAAACTTTCAGGGAAAGTGATGGGATATCTGATCTTAATCGGTCTGGTCGTACTTTCCTGGCTGATCTTTAAAATCTTGACACCACATAACTTCGGTTCCTTTTCCAATATGCTCAATTACTTTCAGGCGAGCCTGATTGCTACCGTAGGTGCAGTTGGTTTCTATTTTGTAATGGTAATGGGAATGTTCGATTTCTCAATTGGTGCAAACATCATGCTTTCCGCAATCGTTGGATGCGTATTTGCAACCAGATTTAACATGGGCTATTTTGGACTTATTATTGGATGCGTTCTTACAGGCGCAATCGTTGGAGTACTGAATGGTATCTTCTATGTAAAACTTCGTATTCCATCAATGATCGTAACAACTGGTCTGGCTCTTATTTATGAGTCGGTCGCAAACTATATCGCAGGCGGTGTTGAGCAGACACTTCCGGCAAACATTCGTGCATTTGGTCAGATGCCATGGGATATCATCCTTGCATTAGTGGCTTGTGCAGTAGCTTACATATTCTTAAACTACACTAAAATCGGAACTTATACCTATGCAATCGGAAGTGATGAGTTCGTTGCAAAGAATATGGGTATTAATGTAAATAAATATAAAGTACTTGCATTTATCTTAAGTGGTGCATTCCTTGGGGTTATGGCAATCCTGACAATCAGTTATGGTTCTTCTATGGTAGCTGTTACCGGAATGGCATCTATGAGCCGAAACTTCGTTCCGACTATGGGATGTTTCTTTGGCCTTGCATTTAAGAAATATGGAATGCCGCTTCCGGCAATCATCATCGGTGAGTTCGTAATCAACATCATTTTCTTCGGTTTCATTGCTCTCGGAGCACCGACTGCAATCCAGGATGTTATCACAGGACTTGCACTGCTTATTATCATTACTGTGACAACAAAGGCTACTAAGGGCGAAATCGTCAAGTAATGAAGGGAGGAAGACAGCAATGAGTGAAGTAAGATTACAGGTAAAAAATCTTTGTAAAAACTTCGGTATTACAAAAGCAGTTCAGAATGTATCCTTCAATGTAAACAAAGGAGAGGTTCACGCGCTGATCGGAGAAAACGGTTCTGGTAAATCCACTCTGACCAACATGCTGACAGGTATTTACAGCATTGGAAGCGGACAGTTCATTCTGGACGGAAAAGAAATTCATCCGAAGAACCAGGTAGAAGCAAACAACGAAGGTGTATCTATCATCGTACAGGAACTTGGAACTCTGTCAGGACTTACAGTTGCAGAGAATATTTTCCTCGGACATGAAGATCAGTTCGTACATTTTGGAATTAAAAATACAAATGCCATGAACAAAAAAGCAACAGAGCTTTTAAAGCAATATGGCTTTGACAGAATTAAAGCAGCTGACATGATCGACAATTACAACTTCGAAGACCGTAAGTTGGTTGAGATCGTAAAGGCTACCTACTTTGATCCGAAGATCGTTGTTATCGATGAGACAACAACTGCTCTTTCACAGGAAGGACGTGAAGAGCTTTACAAACATATGGAAAGAATCAGAAAGAGTGGAAATACAGTTATTTTCATTTCGCATGACCTTCCGGAAATCCTTGATAAGTCTGATACAATCACAATCCTTCGGGATGGTGTTTACATTGATACTGTTAAGAGTAAAGATGTAACAGAAGATGATCTGAAGAAACTGATGGTAGGACGAGAAGTAACAGGTGATTATTACCGTGCAGATTACGGTGAAAAAGTGTCTGATGAAGTGGTATTATCTGTAAAGAACGTTACCGTTCCGGGACTGATCGAAAATGTATCCTTTGATCTTCACAAAGGTGAGATTCTTGGATTCGGTGGACTTTCAGAATCTGGTATGCATGAAATTGGGAAAGCTATTTTCGGTGCCTCTTATGACCGTGAAGGTACTGTTACGCTGGCAGACGGAACTCAGATCAATGATATTCCGACTGCGATCAAACATAGTATTGCATACACATCGAAAGACCGTGACAATGAATCTGTTGTTCTTAACCAGAGCATCGGAGACAATATCTGCCTTCCATCACTGGATGAACTGGCAGGAAAGTCACATCTCTTAAGTGACAAGAAGCGTAAAGAATTTGCAGACAAATATGCAAAACAGATGTCTGTAAAGATGGTAGATGTAAACCAGTTTGTATCAAATCTTTCAGGTGGTAACAAACAGAAAGTCGTTCTTGCAAGATGGATCGGAAAAGATTCTGACATTGTTGTACTGGACAGCCCGACACGTGGTATTGATATCAAAGTTAAACAGGATATCTACCAGTTAATGAATCAGATGAGAAAGAATGGAAAATCCATTATCATGATTTCAGAAGAGCTGATGGAG
>Ga0129313_1000570_pt1 | contig 29821 bp, 23 predicted proteins | sample O1105metagenome_FD_94436 | JGI IMG/M metagenome (GOLD analysis project Ga0129313, IMG submission 94436) | Orangutan group fecal microbial communities from fecal samples from Wisconsin, USA - O1105 metagenome | ecosystem: Host-associated > Mammals > Digestive system > Large intestine > Fecal...
ATTTGGTCAGACACCATACGAGGTATGGATAAAGACAAACAGTGATAAGGATTACAAGGCAGTATTAGACCAGCTTGAAGATGATGGCATAAAGATAAGCTCATATGTAAGTAAGGATAAGAACACGGCAAAGCTTATGGATTCATCATTGGTGGTAATTACAAATGGTCTGTTCTCCTTAAGCTTTATTGTGGCTGTTGTTCTGTGTCTGGTAGGCTTCCTGATCTACTGGATCACATCCATCAAGCAGAGAGAGCTTCTGTTTGGTATATACAGAGCTATGGGTATGTCCATGAAGGAGATAAACAAGATGCTCATAAACGAGCAGATATTCTCGTCGGTACTTGCAAGTCTTGCAGGATATGGAGTTGGAGCACTGACTACTATGTTATTTGTTAAGCTTATAGCCATCGTATATCTGCCGGAGACACACAATATACCTATTGCTTTAGCAGTAAATCCAATGGATATAATAAAGCTTACAGCAGTTGTAGTGGTAATGTTCATTGCATGCTTCATAGTCATCAGAACTATATTAAAGAAGATGAATATTACACAGGCACTGAAGCTTGGAGAGGATTAAGGTGGAGTGTATGTCAGAAACAGTATATAACAACGAGCCTGGCAATGATCAGGACGACATAATCATAAGTGCAAGAAATGTTGTTAAATGTTTCCCTATGGGAAATGGCGAGAAATTCTATGCATTAAAAGGACTTGATATGGATGTGCCCAGAGGTAAGCTTACTATATTAAAGGGCAGATCCGGATCAGGAAAAACCACACTGCTAAATATATTAAGTGCTCTTGATGATGCCACAGAGGGTGAGGTTTATGTAAATGAAAACGAACTCAACACCATGCCGGAGACAGAGCGGGAGAAGCTGAGACGATATGATATAGGATTCGTGTTTCAGTCAGTAGCCCTTATCCCCATAATGAATGCATATGAGAATGTTGACTTTGGACTGAGACTTGCTGACTACGAAGGCAACAGAGACGAACGTATAAAAGAGGTTCTTAATATGGTAGGACTTGGAAGCAGAATGCAGCACCTTCCATCTGAGATGAGTGGTGGTGAGCAGCAGAGAGTTGCCATTGCAAGGGCAGTGGCACATAAGCCCCAGGTAATATTTGCCGATGAGCCTACCGGAGCACTTGATACGGCATCTGGACTTACGGTTATGAAGCTCTTCAAGGAACTGGTGGCAAAGGAAGGAATTACAATTGTTATGACCACCCATGATCCAAACCTTATGGAGCTTGGAGATGTCGTTTATGAGATAGAGGATGGTGAGATAGTTGCTAGGGCATAAAGAGAAGAAAAATAAAAAAAATAAAGCCGCTGCAGACGTAATGCAGACCCAGAATACTGAGGCTTTTGAATACACAATGCAGAGTCCTGATATTGGAGCTTCTGAATACACAATGCAGAGTCCTGACATTGAAGCTTCTGAATACACAATGCAGAGTCCTGGTATTGAAGCTTCTGAATACACAATGCAGAGCCCTGATATTGAAGCTTCTGAATACGCTGAAGGACAGCTGGGGAATGCTGATCCAACAGATACAGATGGCAGCAGTGATGGTACATATCTCGGTGATCCGGACAATATAATTGAATGTGATGGCCTTGTCAAGATATATAAAACTGATGAGGTTGAGGTTATGGCTCTGCAGGGGTTAGAGCTAAACATAAAGCGGGGAGATCTTATTGCCATAATAGGAAAATCCGGTAGTGGAAAGTCCACGCTGCTTAACATGATAGGTGGTCTGGAACGCCCAAGTGCAGGAAAGATGTATGCTGATGGCAAGGATCTGTTTGCTATGAGTGATAAGGAACTGGTAGAATACAGGAGACATACAGTAGGATTTGTATGGCAGAAGAATTCCAGAAACCTGCTTCCTTACATGACTGCAGTTGAGAACGTCCAGGTACCTATGTTCTTCGACAAGACCAACAAAGCAGATAAGAAGAAGCGGGCTATAGAGCTGCTTACCATGGTTGGACTTGAGAACAAGATCAATTCGTATCCTGCCCAAATGAGTGGTGGTGAGCAGCAGAGAGTTGCCATAGCCATAGCCCTGGCGAACAATCCGAAGATACTGCTGGCAGATGAGCCTACCGGAGCAGTTGATTCCAAGACTTCCAACATGATCCAGGATCTGTTCAGAAAGCTTAACAAGGAATTGGGAATAACAATAATAATAGTTACCCATGATATAAGCCTTGCAAATAAAGTGGGACGTGTGGTCATGATATCAGATGGCAAGATAAGCACAGAGAAGATCATGAAGGAGAATTACCGGAACAAGATCAATGAGCTGTCCAGTGACAGCTTCGCTGCTGAGGATTCACATGAGGAATATTCAGTACTTGATAAGGCTCATCGAGTACAGATAAATGAAGATATGCTGGCGTCAGCAGGAATAGATTCGAATAAGGTTAAGGTTAAGGTAGTAGATGGACAGATCATAATTACCAAAGAATAGCCTATATTGACCGGAACAGGGATTAAACATAAAAGTGTCATATGATACATGAAAAAGGATAGCACGCCACGGCGTGCAACATATGGAGGGTTGATCAGATGAAAAAAGGTTATATCAGGAGGGCAGTGGCTCTGTCCATGGTAGGAGTAATGATGCTTTCCGGTGCAGCAACAGGCTGTGGAAAGAAGAAAGTAGATTATAACATTGATGGTGAGAATAGTGGTTCAGGTAGTGGCAGTTCAGGAGACAGTGGCGAATTAAGAGCCAAGGTCAAGGCACCGAAATCATATACAGGTGATATACCGGTAGGTGACTCAGGGCTTTCAAGTATCAAGATAGATGCCAAGAAGATATCAATTCCGGATGCATCTACCATGTCCATAGTTTCATGTGAGCCATTGTTATACACCAGTGACTACAAGAAACAGCTGGTTGAAGGAACACTTGATAAGAGTAAGGGTATATACAAATTTTCATATGAAAAGCAGGTCAGGGAGGATGTCCAGAAGGATCTGGATATGTACCAGACGATGCTTGAGGATGCAAATGCAGCAGGTGATACAGAGAATGCACAGTGGATAAGTGATACAGTAAATTCATTAAAAAGCGACTTGGCAAATGCTACCGACAGCAGGGACCCGGCAGGTGATGTATATGATGGAGAGGATTACGTCGGTTATATAGGAGATCAGATGTTTGAAACAACCATGTACAGTGCCGAGGGGACGGGAGCAGGAGGAACGTTTAATCTGAGCCCTTATCCATATAGCACTATTAAGGATATAAGACCATATGAGAATTACTATAATGTATCATATTATCCGGATGAAACCTCGGACATGGAGAATATGAGTGATATGAGCAAGGAAGAGGCTATATCATTTGCAACCTCATATCTGGCAGACATGGGATTTAAGGATATTGCACTTAAGTCGTGCTCTAATCTTGTCTGGGATTATTTTGATTACGCAGGCAACACTAAGGCAGAAGAATGTGATGGCTGGGCAGTTACATTTGTAAAGGCTGTAGATAATGTACCTATATACAATCCTGATATATGGAATGTGGATTACCTTGATACCAACAATGTATGGTATTCAGATAATGGAGAAAGTCTTTCACTGAATATATATGATGGAAAGGTGATCTCGGCATATATAGATTACTCACTTAAGACAGTAAGTGAGGAAAATGATGTGGAGCTTCTTAGCTGGGATGACATATTAAAGAGTGCCCAGGAGAAGATACCTGAATTCTATAAGGACAACAAGACATCATATATGGACATCGTGTTTGATTATGTGAAGCTTACATATTACAAGGTGAAGGATGAAGAAAATCCGGGCAATTACAAGCTTGTTCCTGCATGGGCATTCATATCCAGTTCACCAGATACAGGTGAGAAAGATGGAACCGAGACTTCAACAGAAGAGGAAGATGAAATACTTGTCACATCAAATCCGGCACAGCTTATACTGATAAACGCTGTAGACGGAAGCCTTATAGATGTTGCAGCACAGCTTAATTCTGAATCCGTAGGAGGCGAAGGTATAGAGGAATCCTATATAAGCGATCAGTACAATGACACAGAAGCACAGCTGGAGAAAGAAATCGACGCAGGTGACATGGATACACAGTAAGATATAAAATAAATATATGACAATAAACATATGACAATAAACAGAGAAGCTGAACACAGTGGTGATCAGCTTCTTATTTTTCTTACAGAATTTCAATATATGTCAAGATGCAGGCATATTGCAAGTGGCAATGATGGACGATATATATTATAATGTATATGATATTTTACAATGTTAAATAGGGCTGGAGTTCAATATATGTGTCAAGTTTTCTGTGAAAACTTGACATGCAGCTCCAGCCCTTTGCCATAGGAGGTACCCATGCATCGTAGATGCATATAAAATGGTACCGACGATATGCCGCCGAATGAAATGAGGGGGCAATACCTATGAAGGCAAATTTTGCATGGCTGGAGTTCAATATGATAATATGGGAGGTGCCTGAATGAGGAAAAGCTATATAAGAAGAGCACTTGCTCTTTCTATGATCGGGGTAATGATGCTTGCCGGTGCAGCAACAGGTTGTGGCAAGAAAAAGGTTGATTACAACGTGGATGATGAGAAGGGAACAGCCGAAAATGGCAGCACCAGTGACAGTGGAGAATTAAGAGCTAAGGTCAAGGCTCCGGAATCATATACCGGAGACATACCTGTGGGAGATTCTGGGCTGTCCAGTATCAGGATAGATGCGGATAAGATAGATATACCGGATGTATCCACTATGTCAGTTGCATATTGTGAGTCAGTTACATATGATGATGAATTTAAGAAGAAGCTGATCGAGAGCATACTTGATAAGAGTAAGGGCATATACAAGTATGACTATGAGAAGCCGGTCAGAGAGGACGTGCAGAAAGAACTGGATATGTATCAGACTATGCTTGAGGATGCAAATGCTGCCGGAGATACAGAGAATTCCCAGTGGATAAGTGATACGGTAGATTCTCTTAAGAGTGATCTGAATAAAGCCACAGATAACAGAGATCCGGCAGGAGACGTGTATGATGGTAGAGATTATGTAGGATATATCGGAGATCAGATGTATGAAATAGCAATATATAGAGGTGAGTCAGGTGAGACCGCAAGCTTCAGTCTGTCACCATATCCCAATGTCAGCCTGAAGGACATAAGACCGCTTGATGATTATTACAGTGTTTCATGCTATGAAGATGATTATAACAATGCTGACCTCGAGAACCAGAGTGATATGAGCAGCGACGAAGCAGTGTCATTTGCAGCGTCTTATCTGGCAGAGCTTGGATATAAGGATATAGCACTCAAGTCATGCTCACCACTGATATGGGATTATCTGGATTATGCCGGCAACACTAAGGTAGAGGAATGCGATGGCTGGACAGTGACATTTGTGAAGGCAGTGGACAATGTGCCGGTGTACAGCCCGGAGATATTTAATCTGGATTATATCAACTCGTATGATGTAATATATACCAGCAATGAACAGACCCTTATGCTGCGAATATATGATGGCAAGGTATTCCAGGCAGGAATAAGCTACTCACTTAACACGGTCAGCCAGGATAATAATGTGGAGCTTCTCAGCTGGGATGATATCTTAAAGAGTGCACAGGAGAAGATACCGGAATTTTATAAGGAAAATAAAACATCTTACATGGATATAGTATTTGACAGGGTAAAGCTTACATATTACAGAGTTAAGGATGCGGACACAGAAGGGCAGCTGAAGCTTATACCTGTGTGGGCGTTCATATCAACAGGCAATGCAGATGGAGATGTAGAAACAGCTATGGTAGAATCTGCAGAAGAGGAAGCTGCAGCGATCCAGTATCCTCAGCAGCTTATACTCATAAATGCCATTGATGGCAGTCTTGTGGATGTGGTGGGAGAGTTAGATAACGGTGGTTATCAAAGCTATGACGTTGACAGGCACGATACCCCAAGCCTGTATCAGACAGAGGAAGATACGGAGGCTGTGGATATAGCTGATTAAAGAAAATACATATCTGCAGAGCATAGGCAGATGCAAGGATGAGACGTATCTGAGTATATGCTGGCAAAAGGTGGATAGAATAAGGAAAGCGTTCTTCAATTATTATGTTGAGGAACGCTTTTTGTGCAATAAGCCGTCATGCAGAAATTGTGCTTGCACAAATTTCTATATGACGGCCAATGTTCATCGAGCCGATTGATAAAATTTTATCAAAAGAGCTTATTGACAAATATACCCTACGGTGGTATATTATGACCGTAAAATTAAAGAGCAGTCATAAGGAATAATTATAAAGAGAAAGGCAGATATTAAATGGATAAAGAAGAAAAAGATAAATGCTGCTGCGGACTGGTGTCAGATGTTGAAGGCAGGATCAAGGAACGCAGTGATGATGAGAAGAAGAAGCTTGTGAACAGACTGAACAGGATCGAGGGACAGATAAGAGGCGTCAAGAATATGTTGGAGACAGACGCTTATTGCACAGATATACTGATCCAGGTGTCAGCCATAAGTGCAGCCCTCAACAGTTTTAATAAAGAGCTGCTGGCAAGACATATAAGAACCTGTGTGGCAACAGATATAAGAGAAGGAAGAGACGATTCCATGGAGGATCTTCTTAAGACTATCCAGAAACTTATGAAATAGTCAGATATACAAATAACGTGAGAGGAGTTGACATAACTATGGACAAATATAATGTAACAGGAATGACCTGCAGTGCCTGCAGCAGCAGAGTAGAAAAAGCTGTAAGCAAGGTTCCGGGAGTTGATATGTGTCAGGTCAATCTCCTGACCAATTCAATGAATGTAGAGGGAACAGCCACCGGCGAAAGTATAATCCAGGCTGTTGAGAAGGCAGGGTATGGTGCGTCTCTGGCGGCGGGACGTAAGTCTGCCGCAGGTGGTGGTGGTAACGGAGCAGTCATCTCAGGAAAAAACAGCACATCCGCCACAGCCGGAGCCACGGACTCAGTAGATAAGGAAACAAAAAAGATGTGGAAGAGGCTCATATCCTCAGTGATCCTTCTGATACCTCTTATGTATGTGTCTATGGGACATGTAATGTGGGATTGGCCTCTGCCGTCATTTTTTGATGGCAATCATATCGCCATGGGATTGGTTGAAATGCTCATAGCGGGTATCATCATGGTGATAAACCAGAAGTTCTTCATAAGTGGCTTTAAGGCAGCCGTGAATCTGGCACCTAACATGGATACACTGGTAGCTATGGGCTCGGGCGTATCATTTATATACAGCTTCGTGGAGCTTATGGCTATGACAGACGCCTCACTTAAGGGTGACATGGACATGGTAATGCATTATATGCACAACCTGTACTTTGAGTCAGCAGCCATGATCGTGACACTTATCACCATAGGAAAGACCCTTGAGGCATACTCCAAGGGTAAGACCACCAATGCCATAAAAGGACTTATGGAGCTGGCACCTAAGACTGCAAATGTTATCCGTGACGGAGAAGAGAAGAAGATTGCAGCCGATGAAGTGGCGGTGGGCGATATATTCGTAGTAAGACCCGGAGAAAGCATACCGGTTGACGGACAGGTAATAGAAGGAAACAGTGCAGTGGATGAATCAGCACTGTCCGGAGAAAGTATCCCTGTTGATAAGGAGCCGGACAGCAAGGTCAGCGCAGCTACCATTAATATGTCAGGCTTCCTTAAGTGCCGCGCTACAAGAGTTGGAGAGGATACCACCCTTTCCCAGATAATCGCCATGGTGGGAGACGCAGCATCGGGAAAGGCACCGATAGCCAAGATCGCCGATAAGGTATCGGGAGTATTTGTCCCTACAGTGATTGCACTGGCACTTATCACAATAATAGTGTGGATAATAGCAGGAAAGGACACAGCATTTGTACTTTCACGAGGAATATCCGTTCTTGTAATAAGCTGCCCATGTGCCCTTGGTCTTGCGACACCTGTAGCCATAATGGTTGGAAATGGTGTAGGAGCAAGAAACGGTATACTGTTTAAGACCGCCGCAGCCCTGGAGGCAACAGGAAGATGTAACACTATAGTTCTTGATAAGACCGGTACAATTACAAATGGTACTCCGGTAGTTACAGATATTGCCTGTGCACCGGGAGTAGAGCTTCAGGAGCTGCTGCAGGCTGCCTATACATTGGAGCAGTACAGCGAACATCCTATTGCAAAGGCTGTAAATGAACGTTGCAGGAGAGATAATGTGAGGCTTCTTAGTATTACAGATTTTGAAAATGTACCGGGTAAGGGTATACGCGGAACCATAAGCGGAAACAGGTATATAGCCGGAAACTATAATTATGTAAACCATAATGGCATAATATCAGAAGAGGCAGAAAGACAGTCGGATTTATTTGCTGATGAGGGAAAGACTCCATTGTTCTTCGCAAGAACTGATGAAACAGGAAAGTGGCAGCTCCTTGGTATTATCGCAGTCGCCGATGTAGTTAAGGAAGACAGCGTGGAAACCATAAGAGAACTTAAGGAAATGAACTTTAAGGTGATCATGCTGACAGGTGATAACGAGAAAACTGCAGATGCCATAGGCAGACAGGTAGGTGTAGATGAGGTTATAGCCGGGGTTCTCCCTGAAGGAAAGGAAGAGAAGATAAGAGAACTCATGAAGTCCGGTAAGGTTATAATGGTTGGAGACGGAATAAATGACGCCCCTGCCCTGACCAGAGCAGATATAGGTATAGCCATAGGAGCAGGAACCGATATTGCCATAGACGCAGCAGATGTGGTCCTTATGCAGAAGGAACTTAACTCAGTGGCAAGAGCCATAAGGTTATCCCATGGTACCATAAGAAATATCAAGGAAAACCTTTTCTGGGCATTTATCTACAATGTTATAGGAATACCTATTGCTGCCGGTGTTTATTATCCTATATGGGGCCTTACCTTAAACCCTATGTTTGGAGCATTTGCCATGAGTCTGTCATCGGTATGTGTGGTTATGAATGCCCTGAGACTCAACCTTGTGAAGCTGGATGGCAGAAACAGACAGCAGAAGGAAAATAAAACTTTAGAAAAAGTTAATGGTATTTCGGTGGTTGAAAATGTTATATTTATGAAGTATCATAATGTGGAAAAAAATGGAAGCACAGAGGATACAGATATAAATAATAAAAATTCGGTTAATCCATATAAAGCAGAGAATACTGCTATAGAAAATAATGTAAATAAGGAGAATGAAAAAATGACAAAGACAATGAATATAAACGGTATGATGTGTAAGCACTGTGAGGCGGCAGTTAAGAAAGCACTTGAGGCATTGCCACAGGTTGACAGTGCTGTTGCAGATCACGAGAAGAAGACAGCAGTAGTAACTCTTAACAGCGATATTGATGACAGTATCTTAAAGAAGACAGTAGAAGAGCTGGAGTACCAGGTAGTCTCAATATCATAAGGGAAAAAGAAACAAAGGATTAAAAACACATATAATATAGAAGAAACAGGAATAAACAGGTATAGGGTATGAAGAAGTTTTTTAATTTGCTGTTCAGCAGGATGGTCATGACCGCATTGCTGGTGGTGATCCAGATAGTATTTTTCATTGTTCAGCTTATAATCTTAAAATCATATAGTGTGTATATAAATATAGGACTTACCATATTAAGTATTGTTGTGGGAGCTTATATTATATCCAGGGATATGAATCCATCTATTAAGCTGGCGTGGATAGTTCCTATTATGATGTTCCCGCTGTTTGGTGGACTTCTCTATATACTGTATGGACATGTGGTGATTCCAAGAAAGCTCAAGAAAAATCTTCTTCGTATAAAAGAGCAGGAGGTTTACGAGGATCTCTACGGGGTTGACTCCAACAGTGCAGAGATCCTTGTGGATGATCCGCCCTACAGGCTCATGAAATATACCGAGAAATACTCCAAGGCACCTGTATATAAGGGTGGAGTTGAGAAGTATTACTCCATGGGGGATAAGGTATTTCCTGATTTAATTCATGATCTGGAGCACGCAAAAAAATACATTTTTCTGGAGTTCTTCATAATAAATCATGGTAAGGTATGGGATGATATCCTTGAAGTCCTGGTGAAGAAGGTTGCTGAGGGTGTAGAAGTCAGAGTCATATATGATGATGTGGGTTCTGTGTTTTATGTAAACAAGAATTACTGGAAAGAGCTGGAGAAGATGGGAATAAAGTGTATCTGTTTTAACCAGATCTTCCCATTTATGGCTACCATACTGAACAACAGGGATCATAGAAAGATAGCGGTAATAGATGGAAATATTGCCTATACCGGAGGCTTTAACCTTTCGGATGAATATGCCAATATCACGCATCCCTTTGGCACATGGAAGGATAGCGGTATAAGGATGGAGGGCGGAGCAGCCTTCAGATTTACCATAATGTTCCTTCAGATGTGGAATACCTCAAGATTTACAGAGGCAAGCTACAAACGCTTTATCCCTGAGATAAAGGAGCACCCGCATATAGGTTATCTTCAGCCATATTATTCAAATCCCTTAAGTGTAGAGCATGCAGGGGAGAGCATATATCTGCAGATGATAAATGACGCAAGAAATTACATCTATGTATTTACCCCTTACTTCATTACGGGAAGTGAATTGATGATGGCTATAAAGCTTGCAGCTAAGCGTGGGATAGATGTAAGGATAGTTACCCCGGGAATACCGGATAAGAAGTTTATATACAGGATGACTCAGTCAAGCTATAAGGAGCTTGTGGAGGCAGGTGTAAGGATATATCAATATAAGCCGGGATTTATACATTCCAAGGTCATACTTTGTGATGACAGTCTCGCTTCAGTCGGCAGTATAAATATGGATAACCGAAGCTTCTACCATCACTTTGAGTGTGGAGTACTTATATATATGAGTAAGGTTATCGCTGACATCAAAAAAGATTTTCTTCAAACCTTTGATGAATGTGATGAGATAGATGTAAGCTGGTGCAACAGGAGACGGTCAAGAATGTTGGTGGATGCAATTCTGAAATTATTATCTCCATTACTGTAGCCAATATTATATGCCGGTGGTATAATATCAAAAGTCAAGATTAATAGAAGCTGCGGAGTGATTGCTATATATGAAGGCTGTAGAGAGAAAAAGTGATTTGAATAAAAGAAATAGCCAAGATAAAAACAAACACTATTCGGTAAATAAAACAATAAAGGTTGACAGTGGTTCCGGTCGTTTAATGACCGGTATTACGTCAGCCTTTTTGTTGTATATGCTGGTAATATATCCACTGGCTCTTCATGATCATTACTTTGATATTACATATACAAAATACACCGTATTTAAGGTGGGCATGATATTATTTGCCGTAATATGGGCAATGGGACTTGTGATAGTACTTACCGGTATAAATGCCGGAGGCATGAAAGGAAGACATGCAGGTGGAAATGTCAAGGTCGGCACAATGGATAAGCTTAAGGCAGTAATATGTGATGGCGTGTATGGAACTGACATTTGTATGGTACTGTTCTTTATTTCGGGGGTGATGTCATTCATAATGGCGGAGGATAAGAAAAATGCATTTACCGGAGCACAGGGAAGATACTGTGGTCTGGCATTTATGATACTTATATTTATAATGTATATTATTGTGTCTGCCAGAGTGAGCAATATGGAGAAGATGTGGTCGCTTATAAGTATGGTATTTGTCCTGGTTTCCTCTGTCACATTTATTATTGCAATACTTCAGAATATTGGATTTGATCCCTTTAAGCTTCTTGATGGTATAAACAGGAAGCAGAGGAATATATATGTGTCCACATTTGGCAATATTGATATATTCGGAAGCTTTATATGTATAGCATTGCCGTTGTTTATGGGACTTTATGTTACAGAGAAAAGTAACATAAAGAGGATAGTATACGGCATTGGAGTATTTGCAGGTTTCATGGCATTTATCCCTGCAAATGCTGACGTGGTGTTCGCCGGTGTGGGAGCGGCTATAATAGCAGTATTATTTGCAACTGTGTATATGGAGAGAGTGGACCGGTTATTTGAGCTTGTGATGCTTGGCTCAGGCGGGTATCTAGGTATGGTGTTACTTAGAATGCTAGTGGGTACTAATGGGGCAAAGATAACAGGCTTTAACAGGCTGGCAGAGCATCCGGCATTGCTTGTGATCATATTTGCAGTGGTATTGTTCATACGACTTATTATTCAGGTTTACATAAATAGAAACAAAACTGAAATTTACATAAATGAAAATAAAAGTGAAGTTTACATAAATAAGCAGAAGAACGGAACCGGCATAAAGCTTATCATTGCACTGGCGGTTGTCCTTATATCAGGAATTGCTGTTATCATATACGGAAGAAAAAATAATCTCGCCATGTTTGATTTTAATGATAAATGGGGATCCTACAGAGGATATATATGGAGACGCGTAACAGGATTATATGGTGAGCTTCCGTTTGTACAGAAGATATTCGGACATGGTAATGAGTCCATCCGTTCACTTATGGATGATCGGTTTTATGACGAAATGCTTCAGGTCACCGGAACAGTATATGACAATGCCCATAATGAGTACCTGCAGTATCTTGTGACACAAGGGTTGCTTGGTATGCTTTCTTATGTCGGTGTGGTTGTCACCGCTGCCATAGCCGGAGTGAAAAAAATAAAGAGGTCACCATATATATTGGGACTTCTCCTTGCCGTGGTATCCTACGGAGTTCAGGCAATGTTCAACGTAAACCAGTGTATAACTACCCCATACATGTTCCTTATGACAGCTATGCTTATAGGCACGTGCAGAAGAGTAACAGAAGAGTAGCGGGGCATTAATCCTTTAATTGGTTTACGAAGGATTTATGATATGCGTATCCGATAGGGATAGATGTCTGGGGGGCTGTCCTGACCGTTATATATAGTGTTGACTTGTCGTAGTTGGCTATAAAGTATTTGTTTACTACATAACTCTTATGACATCTTATAAAGTAGTCTGGGAGCTTTCGCATAATATCTGCCAGGGACATATGAGCAGTGAAAGTTCCTGAAAGGGTATATACTTGTGTATTATGATTGGTACAGCTCATGTATATTATCTCAGACGGAGGCACTCTGAAATGTACCCCTGCCAGGTCACGAAAAGGTATAGGCTTCTCGGAAATAATGTTTTTGTCTATAAGCTTCTGGATAGAAGCTGTAAGCTCTGCCGGCTTAAAAGGCTTAACGAGAAAGTCGAAGCAGTTGGTAGCGTGGATAGCATGGGCTGCCTCTGCCGCATAGCCTGTTATGAATAATATAGGTGTATTTTCAAACTGCGGAAGTGTACGGATATAACTGCCAAGATCAACACCGGTAAGATTGTCGGAGGAATCAAGCTCAATGTCAAGGAGTATAATATCTATGGCTGTATCGCCGGTAAGTAATTCAACGGCTTCCTCGTAGGTTGATGCAGTAAGACATACTGTGCCCTTAAAAGATTTCTTCATTATTGAAACAATTCCATTAAGCTGGTTCATATCATCATCAACAATAAGTGCGTTCATAACAGTCTCTCCTTAGACTATAAATTCAAATTTAATAAGAGTATCTCCGGATGCGGGTGGATTCTCAATGTACAACTCACCATCATAACTGTCAAGAAGCTGTTTTGCATTTGCAAGACCTGTACCTCTCTTTGAAGCCTTAGAGTTGGTAACGGTTTTGGTGGTATAGCCGACTTTTACCATATTCGCCCTAAGCTCCGGTGTGAGTTTAGGCCCCTTATTTATAGTGGTAAATATTATACGATTATCATTACTGTCTATTTCAATCTTTATACAGTCATGAGGCTTGACTGCCTCCAATGCATTATCTGTCAAAATACCCACAACCTTTATAAGTTCATATTCAGGCATATTACTGACCAGATCAAAGTTCTTAATTGTAAAGTCGATATCTTTATCAGCTTTTCTGGCAGTCTCAAGCTTGCTGTATAGAAAGCCCGATAAAACCTTCATGTTTAATTTGATCAGATCGGTTTGACGGAAATCTCTGGCAGCCGCATCTATATGCTCATTAAGAGCCTTCGACAGGGAAGCATAATCATCATATGAACAGGCTATCATCTGAATTGCATTAAGCTCGTTTGCATAATCGTGCTGTCTGCGGCGTATATCCTTTATAAGATTGTCCATCATAGGCTCATAGGTGTGGTAGCTCTCGAGACTTTCCTGTTGCTTCGTTATGGTTTTCTGCTGTTCTATGATGAGATAGTCAGAAATAAACACTATTATAGCAAATGATATGAGCAATGGTATCATCACAGTTGCATCGATACTGGTGAATTTTGTTATAAGGATCTCTATTAAAAGCATAAGAGCGAGATCTATCAAAGTACACTTAACGTACAGATTGCTCTTCATAATGGCGGTATATATTTTATGCACAGGAACAAAAAGCAGCAGTATGAGACCGATAGAAACTGAACCAATCTCACCTATTACAGCCTGAAGCTTAGGACTTTCAATATTAAATCTGCTGAATACCATCATAAACAGATCCTGTATTATGATTATGTACACATATGCAAGGAAATAGCCTATCAGGGTCTCAAGATACCCTTTTTTATACATTATTATATATGCCAGATAGCTCATTGGAAATAACAAGAGCGTTGTTATTGAGTCCGGAAATATATATGAAAAAAGTGTATTTAATCCCATGTATGTGAGAATAACTGGCAGAGGATGATTAGTATCCCATATTTTCATGGAAAAAATTCTGCACAAACACAGGACTTCAAAAAGTGTATCAAGGATAAAACAACAATATTCTATAACTGAAAAAGACATGTTTTATATAAAACTCCTTTTTATTTAATGCTAAATCACATTATAGTTTTTATGTGGATCAATGTCAATGATTGTCAAAAAATCTTTGTTCACTACCTCAGAATCTTCGTTCACGACAAATTGATGATAAAGTATAGTTTTTTTGTGTGAAAAGTGTTAAGTTGCTTCCAACAGGAAGGATTACAGCTATATGAATAACTATATACATGAGGTCAGTGTTACCTTGTCAAAAAAATTGCTGGGTAATGGTTATAAGGATGACAGGCTAAGAAGTGCGAAGGTGGCATATGCAATAGAAAATATCATAGAAGATGTTAAGGCTTATGTTGTGGTTTTTCTGTTGTTTGGACTGGCTGGGAAGCTGACTGAGATATTGGTCTGTATAGTGACACTAACCATGCTCAGAACATGGACAGGCGGAACTCATATGAATACATCTTTAGGTTGCAGTATTGTCACTGTTTTGTTCTATAGTTTTTCTGTGTTTGCCGGCTTTATTTCGATACCATGTGTCCTGACGTTGATTCTTTTGGTTATATACATGTTCATATGTGTATTGTATGCACCGTTGGCGTCTGCACAGAGACCGAAGCTTGGAAAAGAGAGAGTAAAGCGGATAAAAGTCAGAGCAGTAGGTGGAGTGGTCCTGGTTATCCTGATGCATGTGTGTATGACCGGATACAGGGATTACATAGGGAGAGGTGTTTTGCTGCAATTTATGGATGTGGTAGTGGCAATACTTATAAGAAAAAATGGAGGAAATAAAAATAATGAGAAATGCTAAAAGTAAAAAAAGGGTATCAGGAATGGTTGCAAATGTACTAGAGGATATTACAGATGTATTTTTGACTGGAAGTGCGTGTAAAACCAGGTGGGGTGAGGTGGCGCTCCCGGATAATCTCAGAAGGTATTATGAAGAGAAAGAAATGTGTGATAAAAACAAATGACAGACAAATATCGTTGCGGAAGGAAGTGGAGTATTGGTTACAAGGTTACCGTCTGGAATTTGTTGAATAAAAACAATTAATAAAAAGTGTGAAATGACACATGAAAGGTGAGAGCACGCCATCACTTCGTGAGCCGTGACAATAACAAAGGAGGATAAAGATGTGAAGAAGAAAATTATAATTGCCGCAATGGCAGGAATGTTAGCTGTTGCCGGAGCAGGAGCAACTACAGCAGTTGCAAAGGCAGCAGGAAATGAGGAGACAGCAATAGCAACTGAGAGTGGAGATAGCTCGACTATAAGTGCAACAAATGAAGGATATAAGGATTCAGCATGGGAATTATCAGTAAATGCATCAGATAATAAGCAGGTACATCCAAAGGAGGCAAGACCTAAATATACATATTCAAAGGTGTACTTCAACTGGGGCAGAGTGGTAAATGGCAATGTTACCATGCTTGACGTAGAACCTTATGGTTACGATGGAAGTACGTATCATCATGTGGGTGACAGACAGGGGAGTGCGAAGCGTTATATTATAAGAAACACAGGTAAGTATGCCATAACCAATTATATTAAAGAAAATGGATGGACATCAGCCAACATAGCAATCCATTCAAGGAGTGGATCAGGAGTGGTAAAAGGTACATGGAGTCCTGACTGTGCAGGAACATATAATGTGCTTGAGTAATAGCTTACTTGCAAAAAATTAATAAAGGGGATGTCATTATTGCATGAGGGTAATGACATCCTTTAGGCATTGAACGGAATTGTAGTATAAGGGGGGACAGATGTATATGAAGAAGAAACATATTGCAATAATAGTATTCGCAGTAATAATTATTGCGGTCATAGGAACCGGGTATTTTTTAAGAAATGCAAGGAATAAAAATAATAATAGTGTCTCGCAGGAGGAGACAACAGCCGGCACAGAAGAAGCGAAGGCTGTGGAAGACTTAAACAGTGAAGAGGCGGCAAAGTATGAGGGGGATATTGTTAAGAATCAGAAGGAGCAGACCGAGCAGGGAAGCCTCAGACATCAGTATGAGACCATGGACTGGACGGGGTATGAGTATACTGTGAATGATGTGAGGTTATATAAGAGCTATCAGGCATACAGGGACAGCGAGGATTTCAGTGGAAACGAGATAGGGGCTGATGATGGTTTCGGAACCAGAGATTGTAGTATCTATATGGTGGCTGATGTGAAGTTAAAGAATACCAGCAATTACAAGGTGGAATTTAATGCCACATGTATGGGACTTTTAACCTTAAATGATGATGGAATACATGGATATGCGGACAGTAAATACAATGCACCGGAAACCGGAGGTAAAATCTGGTACTTTATGGGCAACATTTTATATCCGGAGATCGTAAAAAGCGAGGGAGACACCATGGACAGATGGGATGCTGACAAGATAACCCTTCAGGCAGGGGAAGAGATAAACTTTTCGATTATGTTTACTGAATATATATGGCTTTCAGAGATAGGCGAGAACACTCAGATGAATTATATTCACGACCAGATGCACCCATATGATAAGTTTGATCATCTTAATTATTATATATCGATTGGTGGCGGTATGGATGATCCGAGCGGGGGGGTAAAGCCTAATGTCCCTTATGATGTTACTAATAATAAATATGATTTATATGTAGAGTGTGATCCGGAAATTATTGAATAGAAACGCAACTCTATGTTTTGATTGAATGACTGTGGATATTTGATGAAGGGTCTGATGAATTTGGAATTATTGATAATGATTTTTCTGATTCTGTATCTATCGGTTGGAGTACTGATAATCACAGAAAATGTAAAATTGGATCTTGATGATATTAAAGTGCCAAATACTAAAGGAAGTAAGACATGAAGAAAACAGGTAAAAAGAAACTGATCATAATACTGCTTGCAGTAGCCGCATGTATAGGCGTTTCACTCAGGATAATCTATGTAAATAAACATGCACGTCTTCCTGAATATAAGGTCTATGCAAGGGGAGAAAGCATTGAAGAGGATGGCTTTTCCTATACTGTAGAGGATGCAACACTGTATCATATGTCAGATTTTGAGAAAGTATATAACGATGGCAGAAGATATATGAGCGGAAGAACCGATGATGATCTTCTTATCCTTGTGGTCAGGATAAGGCTGGATGTTGTTGGTGATACAAATACCTTTAATGTGCCGGGTAATTATCTGGAGGCTGTGGATGTATTGTCTATGGTGGATAGTGATAATTTTGCTGTGTTCAATCCATCACTGGCAGATGGTACGTTCAGATCCGGAGAATCGCTTAATTATGTATTCTGTCTTTATAAGGAGAATTACGCAGCAAAGGACTGGAAAAGGATAAAGGAACTTCGGATGGATTATGACATTGTGTATAGCGGATATCCTGTAAGGGCATGTCTTGATGTAGGGGCTGTATCCTGGTATAGGGCTTCTGATGCCGGTAAGGAGCAGGAAGGAAAGTAGTATGAACGTATTAAAGATAGAAATGTCAAAGATGTTTAAGAAGCTTACTCTGAAGCTTGTGATACTGGCAACACTTCTTATTGTTGGAGCACAGACTTACAGTTTTTATGTTACTCAGAGAAAAAGTGTGAATAGCACCTATGATGATGTCATAAGCGGTAGGTATGAACAAGATGATATGAGCTTCTTTGAGAACAGCTTCATAGAGGGCTGGATAGGTTGTGAAAGTTATACGCCTTATAACGTGATGCTTTATCTTTTAATGCCTCTTTTGGCAGCTATACCGTTTGCTATGAGCCAGTTTAAAGAATGGAAGAGTGGTTATGCATCCCAGATGATAACAAGATGTGGGCGAAGGAAGTATATGAATGTAAAGTTTGTGACGGTATTCGTAAGCGGAGGACTTGTGATCGCTGTGCCGCTGCTTGTGAGTATGATAGTGTCCATGTGCTATATGCCGATAATAGAGATAGACCCACTGGCTCTGCAGTCTGTGGTTCCTACGTCTTGCATGTTTGGTTATATATATACATATCATCCGGTAGTGTATGTGTTACTTTATACATTTATAGATTTTATCTATGGTGGGATCCTTGCCTGTATGGCAATGCTGGTTTCAAGATTTGTAAAGAACTGGTTTACAGCCATGACATTTCCGGCAGTCCTGGTGTACTTCTTAGATTATGGGATAGGACGATTGTCAAAGGCTGATACATGGCTTAGGACATACAACTTCGCATATTTTATAGACCCGAACCAGGGTGGTGAGAACTGTCTCAGGCTTGTGCCTTTTCTGGTGATCACTGTAGGATTGCTTATAGGGGAATATTTATTGTATGCGGCCTTAAATGTACGGCGTGAAGCGATTGAGAGGTAAGTATGAAGATAGAGATAAGAAATGTAACAAAGGTGATAAAGAAGACCAAGGTGATAGATAACGTGGACATAACCTTTGAAGGTGGAAAGATATATGGTTTAAGTGGTAAGAACGGTTGTGGAAAGACCATGCTCATGAGACTTATATCAGGACTTATATATCCTACGGAGGGGGAAGTGGTCATAGACGGCAAAATCCTTGGAAGGGATTGTTCATTTCCCAAGAGCATAGGATTACTTATAGAAAATCCTGCTTTTTTGGAGGAGTATACAGCATATGAGAACCTCAGGATGCTTAACGGAGTCGGCGGTAACAGGCTGGATAAGGAAGAAATGTTAAGGCTTATACAGAGTGTGGGGCTTGATCCCCATGATAGCAGGAAGTATTACAAGTTCTCCCTTGGAATGAGACAGAGGCTTGGTATTGCGGCAGCTATAATGGGAAAGCCTGATGTGATACTCCTTGATGAGCCCATCAATGCCATAGATGAGGATGGGGTTTCGGAGATAAGGGATCTCGTAAGAAGTCTTTCGGGCGAGGACAGGATAATAATAATAGCCTGTCATGATAAGGAAGAGATGGAGTATATGGCAGATGAGATCATATATATGAAGGATGGAAAGATCGTAAAGGGTGATAATGTATGAAGACTCTCAGATTGTTGAAGTATGATATAAATGAGGGGACGCTTAAATATATGTTCAGATATCTGTTCATAGTTCCCTTTGTTCTGGTGTCATGTATAAAATTTGATGCTGACAATGTATTTACCTACTACATGAGTGGTGAACGGGCGTCGGCAGTGGAACAGATGTATAATCTGTTTGGTGGGGCATTTCCATTTGACTATCATGCAGATACCTCGTCTGTATTTTCATTCCCCATGAACTGGATAATGGTGTATGTATGTCTTGCACTTCTGATAGGAGGACACATAAAAGACAGTACTGAAGGTTTTGGATTGCAGCTTTTTGTAAGATCAGGGAATCGTATAAGATGGTGGATAGCAAAGTGTATATGGGCTGTGTTTGTTACGGCATCATACATATGCTTTATATTCATTACTATAATGTCCTATGAATGGATAAGGTATGGTAATGTTTCTTTTGACAAGAGCTATTATCTGTTTCCTAATGCATTTGGTACACAGATGGATGAACTTATTACATACGACAGACTTCTGGTTATGGCATTTATCATGCCGTTTCTTGTGGGAGTGATACAAAGCCTTATACAGATGATATTGAGTCTTTATGTGGATACGGGACCGGCACTATCGGTGGTGCTTGCGGCGGTGGTGCTTTCAGTCTACTATCCGGGAAGCTGGGGATTTTACGGATATGCCATGAATGTAAGATATGGAGTCGCAGAGGGTAATAGTGTGCATGTACAGTTATCATTTGATGTGGGCAGATGGTATCTGCTTATAGCTGTTATTGTGTTTTTTATAGCAGGTGCTGTTTTTATAAGAAGAAAGGATGTGCTTAAGAATGAGTAAGATAAAACAAGGACTTATAGCGGCAGGACTTGTTACCATGGGGCTCATGTTATGTTCGGGCTGTGGTAAGGAAAAGGTTGATTACAATATAGGGAATGGAACTGCAACAGGAAGTGATTCCCTGGCGGAAAAGGATGCTTCCTCCGGCGATAACGCCTCCGGTGAAAGTGGTGAGTTAAGGACTAAGGTCAATGCACCGGATTCATACGAAGGCGAGATACCTGTTGGTGATTCAGGACTTAAAAGTATAACAATTAAGGCAGATAAGATAGAAATTCCTGACGCATCCACGATGTCGGTTATGTATTGTGATAAGGTTGATGGAGGAGCAGATTTTAAGAAAAACATACTTGAAAGCTGTTTTGACACAGATAAGGGAATCTACATAGAAGATCACAAACATGTGTACAAAGATGATCTTGATCTTCAGATAGAGGAGTATGAAAGAGGGTATGATGCTGCTATGGCTGCAGGCGATACAGAACGGGCTTCAAGTTATAGTGATGCTCTTGCAGAGTACAGGAGTGATGCTCAGAACGTAGTATCAGACAGGACTCCTCTTACAGACTATAATGACATTGATATAAGATCAGATATTGTTGGATACAGAGGTGACGAGCTCTATTCATTTTCATTTACCGGAGATAATTCCTCAAGCTTTGGAGTAGATGCCGATATGGATGTGTATCCGCAACAGAGATTGTATAGTTTAAGACCAATAGAGGATGATCTGGGAGTTATGGATGTGACATTTTATGATAGTGGTGATGAAGAAACAGGAGTTGATAATAAATCAGAGATGACAGCCGAAGAGGCACAGGCTGTAGCATATGATTATTTTGACAGCATTGGACTATCAGATGTGAAGTTATCAAGTTGTACAGATATGTTCTGGTGTTATTACGATTATAAGAATGACATCATTGCAGAAGAGGCAGATGGTTATGTGATCAGCATGAACAGAACTGTAAACGGAGTAGAGCTTTATAGTCCATATCTTCTGAATATAGATTATTTCGACACTTCAGGAGACATAGGATATCTTGTTACTAACGAGAACTTTAAGGTGTATGTGTATGACGGACAGGTGGTTCGTGCAAATATTACCACGGGACTTGAAAAGAAAGACGAGGAAAACAATGTAAGTTTGCTTTCATGGGATGAGATACTTGAGGCAGCGAAAACAGCTATACCGGAGTATTACGGAAACCTTGATCGTAAGACAGGATATCTTGATATAACCTTTGATGAGGTTAAGCTTACTTATTATCGGATTAAAGACACAGCCACCGATGAGAATGGCAAAGAGATTGTAAAGGGATATAAGATCATACCTGCGTGGGCATTTATATGTACAGATGCAGGGGAAAATGGAGACGCGACTTTTATCGGTTCTGGTGATAAAGACATGTATCCATTCCAGCTTGTAATAATAAATGCCATGGATGGAAGCGTGGTTGACCTTACTCAAGAGGTAGAGTATTAAGTAAAATGTGAACGAGCTTAGTACTGCCTGCCATGGCAGGCAGTACCAGGTGACACTAAAGAAAAATGGAGGAGACTCATTTATGGATGGATAATTTTTAGTTATCCTTTAGCTATAGAGGGGATAACCTAGAATTACGTATTAGATTTATCGAATTACTAATAATTTTTCTATAGGAGAATGACATGAGTAAATATATATCTAATCAAGATAAAGTATTATTTGCAATAAAAGAGTCCATTGAAGCACACAAGAAAACTTCAATAATTGATGGACAATCTGGAAGTGGAAAAACATATGTGTTAGAACAAATAACTGATTTTTTTAGTGATTACCAAGTGTTTTGGTTAAGAAGTGATATATATATTAATCAAAGAGATTATTACCCATTTTACAATTTGATTGAACAACAATATTTAAACAATCCGATTGAAATGAAAAATTATCTTTTGAAACAGCAAAAAGAAAATATTGCGGAAAAGGCTGGTTATATTTCAAATATAGGTGCAGAAATGATAACTGCTGCCATTAAAAATATCTTAAATGATAAAAAGGATAAAAAATCTTTGGCTAATTGTATCTTTTCACAAGAAGAGCTACAAGTATTGTTCCAAATGGAATATTTTTGCAATAGTGCCAAAAATACAATATTTCTTTGTGATGATGTTCAATATTGGGACAAAAAATCTTTACAGTTACTTTATTTGATGCTGAATCGCTCATCATCAGATATGATTTTTTTTAATGATGCGTCTTTTGTAATTTCCATCACAACACTAAAAGGCGTTAGCGAGATAACAAAGCCGTTCTATAGTTTGGCAATAAATAATGTTTTTTCTCTTGAAACCGTAAAAAAAGAAAATTATTTTGATGTATTAAAACAATTAGGATTAAAAGTAGAATTAAGTTCCGAACTTGTGACCGCTCTTTATTCTATAACTGGTGGAAATTTACAATTATCTAGGGATATAGTTGATTTATTAAATGAAAGTAAATGTTCACTGGATGAAGCCATTGCAAACATAGTTACTGACAAGCAGTTGGGGCACCGTTTTATTGAGCGTTTGAATTGCACTAATCCTGGGAGCGAAATAAATGAAACGCTTAAATACGCTTCACTATTTGGAAGTACGTTTTACTATTATGAATTAGAAACTATTCTCAATAAAAAAGAAGGTGCAATTAGAAAAGTAATACAGGAAGCAGAAGATTATGCGTTAATTAAAAAAGGCTCACGAAGTGCTTCTTTTATACATGAATTAATAAGAAAAGCGTATAAAGATGAAATTTTTTTGGACAAAGAATTGTATTACCTAAAATATGCTAATTGTTTGAAAGTGCTATATCCAGGAAATTATAAATCAAGAAAAGAAAGTTTGTATTGTGCAGGAGAATTTGAACAAGCTATAGAAATGGATATATTGGAGTACTTACAATGTTTGCGTAATAACCAGATACAAAATTATAGTAATGTTTTAAAATTTGAAATCAGCTCTTATTTAAGCGAATATATTGAACGCATGAAATGTGCTTATTTTGCGTTTAATGCAGGCGAATACAAAAATTGTAAAAATATTTTAGATTCAATTGAAGATATATATAAACCAATCTTACTAGCCGAAAAATATTATCTTTTATCAATAACATTAAGTAAATGGCTTGATTCTAATAGTCGTGAAAAAGCTAGAGAATGTCTTGCTCCATTTCTTGATGAGGAAAATATAAATAATGAAATAGAATTATGGGAAAGGATTTTATCAGCTTATATTGTTGCATGCGTCCATGATAATCAACGAGAAGAGGCTAAAAAAACTGAAAAAAAATTAAATGATAGTATTACATGTCGACTTGAATATGATTTTGACGCTTCATGTAAATTAAATATTCTGCGAAGAAAAGCAGCTATAGTTTATGATGAAAAAAAGGCACTTGATTTAACTCAAAAAAGCAAGGAATTTTTTTTGAACAATTATGAAAAGATACTAGATCCTTTGCAATATTATATGTCTGCAACTAATTTTATGGCGGCAGCGTTAAAGATGGGGAAGAGCAACTTATTATTAGAAGATATTCCTAAAATATTAAATCTTCCTTTAAAGTATCCGTACATAAATTTTCAGAGAATGGAGATGCCACTAAGCAACATTATTATTGCAAGTTATATTAATGGCGATTTAACGGCAAGTGTTGCTGCCAAGCAACTAATTAATATACTTAAAAATTATCAACCAGAAGAAACATCAAGTACAATTATCAAATCTAACATTGCCGTTTTATTCTGTATTGATGGAAAATATAATCAGAGTATAAACATGTTAGAAACGCTTTTTACTACATTTAAAAAAATGCCAAATTTAGAATTTTATTATCGGTATTTAATAACAATAAATCTTTGTTCCGTAAAATTTTTATGTGATAAATTTGGTGCAATTTCATTATTGTCTGAGTTATGTCAAACGCCAAATATATCTAGTAGAAAAGTGTTTAAGATGCACTCTGAAATGTTATTAGAAAACATGATAAAATTTTCAACTATAAGAGAATTGCCAGATACATGGTATTTGGACACATTACCTTATCCGGATTGTGAAGAGGTTCCGTCATATTGGAAATATTATGGAAAAAAATATTTATTTGGTGAATTTGAATTTTGGAGTGAATCATAAATTAAAATATATTAAAATTCAGTGGGGTGTTTTCCAATATCCTCTCAACAGAAACGCTTAAATATTAAGTCAAATAATCAAACTATTCTTTAAGCAATAATATTCAATTAACTTGTGACTTTAGTTAATATTATTTTGCTTGTAATAGGTTTAGGCTTGTTTTAAATTTTTATCCACAGTATATAATTAATTTATACTGTGGATTTTTGTGACTATTTGTTTGTTTCAATTTAATGTAAACTCAATAACTTTTTACAAGGAATTTATGGTATATGTGCGACCTATTTGCCGGTCTACATAGTTTTATGAATTTGTTATTTTCTCAAACATAATTCAGACCTTCCATATTTAGAAGCAATTAAGCACTTAATCATGTCCAAGTATGAGAATCCCATTTCTTTAAAGGCAAAAAAATAACTGCTGCTTTTTGTATAATGAGGATTCGTTGATACATCTGTAACATAATACTCACCATACTCATCTATTCGAAAATCAACTCGGCCAAAGCCTTGTATATTTAACAAAGAAACGGTTTTTAATGCAGTTTCAATAAGTTTTTCAGATAGGGCTTCATTCCATTCTTCAAAATTATAAAAATCGTATTGATTTTCTGAACGCGTATTATAATCCAAAATATAATCACCGATCATTTTTTTACCCTCTTTTTCTATGCCAACTGGAACCAAGGAAAATGGAGATTTTGTACATATAACAGGAGTCTCAACTTCATATCCTGATATAAATTGAGTTACTAATACGTCTTGTCTAAATATTTTGGCATACTCATATATTTTATTTTCAAATGCAGTGGTAAATTCACCAATACAATTTTGGTCTACACCAATGCTGGACGATTCATAGTTAGGTTTGATAAGTAACCTTCCACAGGTCATGTCAGGTTTCCCGTTTATCCAACCATATTGTGGACTATACATCCAAGAATGTGGTGTCTTAATACCATTTTCTTTTAATATATTTCCACACCTAAATTTATCTCTACATAAGCTTACTATGTATGGATTAGAACCTATATAATGTAAACCATATAGATCACAAAAGGCGGGAATAAGTGATTTTCTGCCTATACTTGTTCCTTTTTGAGCTGAATTAATTACAAGAGTATTAAAATGTTCTTGTGAATTTGGGCTTTGGATATAGTGGATGAAGTCTTCTTCATTATAAAATTCATTTACCGAAAAACCACAATCATAAAATGCATTTACTATCAGTTTTTGGAGTTCGTCCGAATAAAACTCAGATTTGACCGAAAATGTGTTGTAATCATTTGTATTTCTAGTCTTTTCTCTATGACTTGTAATAAAAGTAATAGAATATTCTTCTGACAGCTTATCTGCCCAGCAACAAAGTTCGTGAATTTTTTTGTTTTTTTCTTTCTTGTTCATTACATAGTCTCCTTTCAAGATGGAGCAGAAATCACTTTGAGTTATAGCAATAAAACTAACGGATAACTAAAAATTATCCATCAAAAAAATCACATCAGATTCTGATGTGATTTTTTGATGATATTGGCATTAACATTATTAAAATTATTATTATGGCATTTTAAATAGGAAAAAAAGGATATATTGATAATTGCCTTTTATTATGAATGGCTCAAATTCAATAGTAACTCCCTAAATATTAAAATTATTCCTTGGATGCTTTGTGGACAAAATGCTTTTTTGTTTTGCCAATGCCACATGTGTGTATATTTCAGTTATGTTGATAGAACTGTGACCAAGCATTTCCTGAATATAACGGATATCCACGTCTGCTTCAAGTAAGCTGGTGGCAAATGTATGCCGGAACATGTGGGGCGTTATATGAAGATCAATGGATGCAAGCTTGGCATATTTGTTTATCATTCTCCGGACAGCCTGATCGGAGAGCGGATTGCCGGATTGATTTGCAAAAAAATGATTACAGCTATTAATTTCATCACGGAAGGAGGTACTGTATTCTTTCAATATGTTGATAACAGACACAGTGCCAATCTGGATTTTACGTTCCTTTGAACCTTTGCCGTATATGAGGATGCTTCCGTCGTAAAGATTTATGTCACTGCTTTTCAGGGCACATAATTCAGAAATTCTCATGCCGGTTGCAAATAACAGTTCAATGACTGCAGCGTCTCTTAGGGAGTTCTTCCTCTGATATTCAGTTTTGGCAATATCACGCTGCCTGTAAATTGTTGTTAAAAACTTTTCTACAGTATGAAGAGGAATGGTTTTAGGCAATATTACAGGTTCGCGAAAACGTATTTGTATCCGGTTGAATGGATTTCTGTTAATCATTTCTTTGTATTCAAGGTGATGAAAGAATGATTTTAATGACGCAATTTTTCTTTTCACTGTCTTAGGTTTGTAAGAATTATGTAGATCGCCGATATAACTTTCCAACATTTCGGACGAAATATTTTCGATGTCACAGTCGCCGACAAATTTCGAGAACTGTCGTAGGTCGATATTATATGCCTTTAAAGTTTTGGAATCCAGGCGTTTCTGTGTATTGCAATATTCCAGATAATGTTTGATCAGTGCTTCTAAATTGTTCATGATTTGTCTCCTTATGTTATTGGCACGGTTTTCTAAATGAGGACGTGCTTTAATTTGGTGTGTCATTTCACACTTTGGGTTGTTTGGTAGATGTATTTTACTATATAAAGAAAAATAATGCCGAAATTAATAGAGAATTTATCATATGAGTAGAGCTATTAAATAAGTGGAATCTCATTTTGTATATGCAATTTTAATTTGTTATTCGGTGCTTATTTCTATCCGGTAAAAGTGTGGCGAAGTATTCTAAGGTGAGAGTGGCAGTGATCAACTGGGTTACAATTATGTTTTTGTTATTCCTGGTATGGCAGATTCTTGAGGATGTTTTGCAGGCAGCTTGTGGGATAAAAGCAGTAAATTTGGTATTCAACGCTACAAGTATCGTTGCTGTATGCATTGTTATACGAATGTTGATCATTCCTGTGCAGCCGGAAGAAGAGCTGGATTATAAATTCTAAATAGAAATTTCAAAGAAAGAGGCTTCATAGTAGATTGATATACTGTGAAGCGTTATTTATATACCTTAAAAAACAAAACACCACCCAACAATCCACTTAATTTTATTAAGAATTAAAATTAGGTCTTGATTTTTTTGACATACAGGAGTATCCTACTGCTATCGAATAAATAACGAACTTGAACAAAGGTGTTCTCATTAGTTGAGGACGCCTTTTTTTGTTATTTATAAGTAGTATTAGGATGTTTCAACAGAAAGGAAGTAAAGAGTATGATGAACAAGATTTCAGCCGTGTTCGGCTCCCATGTATTTTCAGATCAGGTAATGAGAGAGCGTCTTCCAAAGGCAGTATATAAGTCTCTTAAGGCAACAATAGATAAGGGGGAGCCTCTTGATACATCTATTGCAGATTCAGTTGCAGCAGCAATGAAGGAGTGGGCGATGGAGCTTGGTGCTACTCACTACACACATTGGTTCCAGCCACTTACAGAGACAACAGCAGAGAAGCATGACTCATTTGTAAGTACTGTCGGTGATGGCGGTGTTATCCTGCAGTTCACAGGAAAGGAGCTTATAAAGGCTGAGCCGGATGCTTCATCATTCCCTTCAGGTGGTCTTCGTGCCACATGTTCAGCAAGAGGATATACAGCATGGGATTGTACATCACCTGCATTTGTCAAGACAACAGCAGAAGGTACATGTATCCTTTGTATCCCGGCTGCATTCACATCATATACAGGAGAGTCACTTGACTACAAGACACCATTGCTTCGTTCAATGGATGCCATAAGCGATCAGGCAATAAGAGTATTAAGATTATTTGGAAATACAACAGCTAAGAAAGTAACAGCTTCAGTTGGACCTGAGCAGGAATACTTCCTTATAGATAAGGAGAAATTCGCAGGAAGAACAGACCTTAAGCTGTGTGGACGTACATTGTTCGGTGCAATGCCACCAAAGGGACAGGAGCTTGACGATCAGTACTTTGCATCTATCAAGGATAAGATCGCAGGTTATATGACAGAGTTAAATGAAGAGCTTTGGAAGTTCGGTATCCTTGCAAAGACCCAGCATAACGAGGTTGCTCCGGCACAGCATGAGCTGGCACCTATTTTCTCAACAACAAATATCGCAACAGACCAGAACCAGTTGGTTATGGAGACAATGAAAAAGGTTGCACATAAGCATGATCTTGAGTGCGTTCTTTATGAGAAGCCATTTGCAGGGGTAAATGGTTCAGGTAAGCACAACAACTGGTCAATTTCAACAGATGAAGGTGAGAACCTTATTGATCCTGGTAAGGAGCCAGAGAAAAATCTCCAGTTCCAGTTATTCCTGGCTGCCGTCATTGCCGCAGTAGATGAGAATGCAGAGCTTCTCAGACTGTCAGCTTCATCAGCAGGTAATGATCACAGACTCGGTGCAAATGAAGCACCACCTGCAATTATTTCAGCATATCTTGGAGAACAGCTTGAAGCAGTAGTTGACCAGATCATAAATGGCGGCGAGGCTAAGGAATCTCCTAAGGGCAAGAAATATATATCAGGAACAAGAACACTTCCTACATTTACAATGGATGCGACAGATAGAAACAGAACTTCACCATTTGCATTTACAGGCAATAAGTTCGAGTTCAGAATGGTTGGTTCAACCCAGTCTATAGCATTTCCAATGATGGTTCTTAATACTATAGTTGCAGATCAGTTGGAGAAGATAGCCGATGAGCTTGAAAAGGCAGATGACTTCGAGGCAGCAGTAAAGGCAAAGACCAAGGAATTACTTACAGCGCATCAGAAAGTTATCTTCAATGGTAACGGATATTCAGAAGAGTGGGTAGAGGAAGCTGCTAAGAGAGGACTTCCAAACATACCATGTATGGTTGAGGCTGTTCCATATCTTGCCTCAGAGAAGAGCGTATCAATATTTGAAAGACTTGGTGTAATGAATAAGGCAGAGCTTGAAGCCAGAGCAGAGGTAATGCTTGAGAATTATGCTAAGAAGATCAACATTGAGGCACTTACAATGATAGAAATG
>Ga0129313_1000571_pt1 | contig 29780 bp, 39 predicted proteins | sample O1105metagenome_FD_94436 | JGI IMG/M metagenome (GOLD analysis project Ga0129313, IMG submission 94436) | Orangutan group fecal microbial communities from fecal samples from Wisconsin, USA - O1105 metagenome | ecosystem: Host-associated > Mammals > Digestive system > Large intestine > Fecal...
AAGCGATTTTCGCAAATTTATTTTTGAAAGAACCAGAATACACTCAAACAAATTTGTTCTAGGTGGTGGCGTTATGATTGAACTATATCACGTATACGACTATTACGGAACGTATGTTGATTTTTACCACGATTATGAAATGGCGCTAAGTATGGCGAATTGTTGCGGTGGTTACGTAGTAAGTAGCTTCGAAGTTGATTGCGATGATTCCGACGATGATTGGGATGGTTGGGAAGACAGAAAAGCGCGTAAGAAAATTCGCAAGAAAAGGAAACAAGGTTACATTGTTTAACGCTGTGTTTGGTGGGAAGTTGATTTAAAATCAAGGTCGATGTATAATAAGAATGTAGCCAAGAGCTACGGCATGGTTCTTTTCCTCCTTCCTATCCCTTTCCGAAAAACGGCGTTATCGATTTCGATAGCGTCGTTTTTTAGTATGAAAAAGGAGTGATCGCGTATGAAGGAATTTAACAACGAAATGAATAATTTTATCATGAATCACAGACAAGTTAGTCGCAGTTGGTACAAACTAACGGATGAGTTTAATCGATCGTTCGGCACTCATTACTCATGGGAAAAGATACGTTCCCACTATAGACGTAATTTAGAAAGTGAGGTAAAAGAAATGCAACAGGATACAAGCGTGACACTGAAAGAGAACGGAGAACAAATCAGTCAAATCAAAATCACGATGACACGCGAACAGAGTAAAGATTCGGACTATCTGCTAGAAGCGCACGGATACAATCCGAAACAGTGGAAAGTCAAAAGCGCTGTATCCAACATTTGGGATGGACAAACAGCGGGCGGACCGCAAGTTATGTATCAGTCCAAAATTACAGTTGCGCCTCGCAAACCGAACGAAATCAACATGAACGAACTCATTGAGGCAATCACAGCCGAAACAAGACCGGTTGTGATTGATTGCTATGAAGACAAAAGCGCGATTGCGAATGCCGGCTTAATCATTAATCTTTCTGATTTACATTTTGGTATCTTGGAATACGGCGAAGAATTGCGCAACATGCAAACGAAAATAGTGAACGCAATCATTTCAGAAAAACCTACTGACGTTCACATTAATTTGTTGGGTGATATTTTTCATAGTGATTCGATGGTATTGGGAACAACGACGAAAGGCACGCGCATAGATGACGTTGATATGGTAAAAGCGATTGAAGACGCAAAAGAGTTCTTAGAACCGATCATCGATATAGCGTACCATCGCGCGGAGCAAGTTCGTGTGAATATGGTTGTTGGGAATCATGATTTATCCATTAGTTACGTATTCGGTCAATACTTGAAAGCACGTTTTCAACGTACACCGATCAAATTTAACGTAAAACTACAGCACCGCTTCGCTTGCAGAGTGAACGACAACATCATGATGTGCCTAGCACACGGAGACCTCGGACGCCGAAACTTGCCGATGATTTTCGCAACGGAGTTCCCAGAGATTTGGGGAACATCTAGCGAACGCGTTTGTTTTACGGGGCATCTACACCACCAAAAGAAAGAGGTTACCGCGCCTGTAAACGACAAAGACGGCATGACGATTTATCAGCAACCGACGATCAAACCTAACGATTATTACGAAATCAAAAACGGATATGTTACATCTAAGAAAATGATACAGTTGTATTCATATGACGAAAAACATATAACGAAAATTCATCATCTATACATGTAGAAACCGTATAAAATCAGCGTTAATTTGATTTAAAATCAAGTAAATGTTATAATTATACATGAAGAAACAACGCGTTAGAGCGTTGAATAGTTAGGGGTAAAAGCTGAGCTATTTACACACGGGGCATTAATGGGCGTAAATCGCGAGTGTCGTTAGTCCGCGCAAACTGGCGATCGGTAGTGTGACGCGCAAAACATCGATGTGAGTTATGCCACCTTAAAACATCGAGACCGCTTCGGCGACAAGGAGAAGACGTTCTCTTTTGGAGTGTACAGACGACACGTGTTAGACGGTGCAATTCCGTCTACTCCATTTATCGAGCAGTGTACTACGGTATAATCTCGGAGGCGTATTACTACGGTTTGCGCTTGGCGGCATGGATGTTTCTGTGCCGTTTACATATATCAACACTTCGGCATAGCCGGGCACATATATTATTTTTATATAGGAGGTGGGCACAATGGCACAGGAGAATCAAGCGAATCAATTCATGGATAAACAAGAGCGCGAACGTTTGATGAAAGAATGCGCAATCTTACTAATCGTCAAGCGTAAGAAAAAAATCGAGGTTGCGGACGAGTTGGGATTGACAATTCAAACGATTACAAAATGGACGTTGCATGATGATACTTATCAACGTATTGCCAACGAGGTAGCACACCGCTATTTTACTGATTTGATCGGAGATTCGATCTATACCGTTAAGAAGCTACTGAATGCGCGTTCTGAGAAAGTTCGATTAGACGCCGCAAACAGTATTTTAGACAGAGCCGGTTTGAAACCTATTGAGAAAGTGGACGCTACTCACGACGTAAACTTCGAAATCGTGATCGGAGAATACGCGGACGAGGGGGAAGAGTGATGGGTGAAGTAAGATGTGACGAATGCGGCGCGACTATCAATTGTGAATGTATGACGTGTCACGAATGTTATCCAGAAGCAACATGCGAAACGTGCGGATTTTGTCATATAGACCATTGGGAAGCGATGCACTGTTGGGCTTTGGAAAATGATCCAGACTATGACCCGTGGGATATTTAGAAAAAGGGGGCAAAAAGAAATGAAAATAGAGTTGCCAAAAGAACTTATAAACAAAGCGATTTTAGAGGGAACTGTCAAAGCAATTTTAGACGCGATTGAAAAAGACGAAGCGAGTATAAAAACGATTGACCTAGACCACGAAGAACTGAACAATCACGAAATGAAATTAAACTTGCAGATAGTTCTACAAAAATAAAGGGATGGAGGGAGAAGGATGATAACTTTAGGAGACTTGTTAGAAACTATCAACTATGACGAATGGGTAACTATTAAATTGCGGAACGAAGAGACAAACGAGTTGTTGAATTGGTGGTATGGCCCACCTAGTTTGTTGCTAACGCCAAAAGAGGCAGGACACCTCTGTCGCGCTTTTGTGGATGAAATAGCAGTAAGCATGGGCGATATACTTATCACGATTCTAATGGGCGTGGAGGGGTAAGGATGGAACTAAAAGACTTACTTAGCATTTTAGACCAAGAACAATACCTGACTATAAAAACAGATGATAGAGTTAGACCTTTCCAAATTGAATGGGTATATGCTGACGATATAGAGCAAATTTTTCCAGAGTGGTTAAATGCGCTTGTCACTCATTTTACGATGGACAACGACGAGGACTACGTTATTACAATTGTACCGGACGATAAGGAGGAATAGGAATGGGAAATACAGTTAGATTGTGCGATGTTTTACAATTACTTAATCCGCGGAGTTTTGTAACAATTATTGGCAAACCAGCAGTAGAAAGCAAACTAGAAAATTCGCCTTTACATTGCGGAAATGTAGAAGATATCTTGAGTGATATTACAGTTAACAGTTGGATGAGTGACGAAGTACTTGCGTTAGATATTGACTGTGATGGAGAGCAAGAAATACACGTATTACACAAGGAGGGGCAAGGATGAGCGACTTAATAATTAGTTTTATAGCAACGGTAGTGTTTTGCTTGGTAATTGGCGGCGGAATTTTGCTTGTTAGTTGGTTAGCCGGAATATTTGGAGAGGCTATAGTTATCCCGATATTCTTGTTTGTCCTTTTATGGTTTTGTGCATATTGTGCGCTTCAAGGGTAGGGGAGATGAAGGGATGACGCTGAAAGAACAATTAGACGTGTTGCCATTGGATCAAAAAATAGTTATACGCTATGTAGGCGTTGATATTTTCGTAGGTAAAGCAAAAAACATAACGCTTAGTTATGAAACTGTAAAAAGTACAAAGGTGCTGTTTACTAAGTCGGCGGGGCAGCATATTTTGATAGAAATTATGCTATAAAGGAGTTGCGTAGATATGAAAATAAACATCAAACATCCGGAACGTGTATTTAACAAACATATCTACGATATCTTATACAACTATGATAGCCCTACAGAACTACATTATGGTGGAGGCTCATCCGGCAAATCTCACGGAGTAGTGCAAAAAGTAGTACTTAAAGCATTGCAACCGTGGGATGCACCTCGCCGTGTGTTGTGGATGCGTAAAGTAGGGCGAACGATCAAAGACTCTATTTTTGAAGATGTGATCCGTTGTCTATCAAGTTTCAAGATTTTACCATATTGCAAAGTGAATATGAGTGACTACCGCATTACGTTGCCTAACGGTGCGGTATTCCTGTTTAAAGGTGCAGACGACATCGAGAAAGTAAAATCTATCAAAGCTGTATCAGATATCGTAATGGAAGAAGCGACGGAGTTCAATCAAGAGGACTACATGCAGTTAACCGTTCGTTTGCGTGAACCGATTTACAAGAAACGTCAATTGTTTATGATGTTTAACCCGGTTAGTAAGGCGAATTGGGTATACAAGTTTTTCTTTGAACAAAAACAAGAAGATGTTGTGATTTATCACACTACATACAAGGATAACAAATTCTTAGACGAGGCAACCAAAAAGAACCTAGAACTGCTGATAGATCGCGATCCGGTGTATTATAAGATATATGCATTAGGAGAGTTCGCGACGCTAGACAAACTTGTCTTTCCTAAGAAAACTATCAAGCGGTTGAATTACGACGAAATGAAAAAATATCCTAACTATTTCGGACTTGACTTTGGTTACACGAATGACCCGACGGCGTTCGTAAGGGTAGCGGTAGACCAACCAAACAAAAAGTTATACATAGTTGAAGAATGGGTACGCAAAGGACAAGAAAACGACAAAATAGCGCAAGCAATCACTGATATGGGCTATAGAAAAGAAAAAATAATGGCGGACGCGGCAGAACCTAAGTCAATCGCAGAAATACGTAGGATCGGCGTTGATAGAATACAGGCAGTTAAAAAGAAACCAGACAGTATTCTGCAAGGGATCGATTTTATCAAACAGTTCGACGTTATCATCGATGATCGTTGCGTGAAAGTTATCGAAGAGTTTGAAAACTACACATGGCAAAAAGACAAAAAGACAGGCGAATACATAAACAAACCGATAGACACATTTAACCACGGTATAGACGCGATACGTTACGCATTAGAACCGATCAACGGTGGCGGGCCGGGACACGTTAAAACATTTAAACTGTAAGGAGTGGGCAACGTGAGATATTACAATCCTATTGACGGCGAAAAAAAGCCGAAACCTTTCCGAGTTCATCCGGGCACAGAGGTAACGCAAGACTTAGTAAATAAATTTATCCAAAAGCATAGCGTAAACAAAAGACGTTATGACTACTTAATGAATATGTACGAAAATAACACAGATGTATTCAACTTACCAGATAAAGAGATATACAAGCCTGACAATCGTTTATCCATCGGGTATGCGAGATACATCACAGATACGTTCACAGGCTATTTCAACGGCATCCCAATACATAAACAACACGAAGAAGAAACGGTAAATGAGCTTATCCAATTATTTGATGATGATAACGACATAGAAGACGAAGAAAGCGAACTAGCAAGACTAGCGTGTATCTATGGACATTCGTTTGAAATCATGTACCAAGACGAAGACAGTAAAACATGCGTATGCTACGTAGACCCGACAGAGTGTTTCATTGTGTACGACACAACGAAAGAAATGAAACCAGTTTTCGCTGTGCATTATGTACAAGATGAGGAAATGAAAGTATTCGGAACAGTCTACACAGAAACAGAAGAAATCGACATCGAAGGAAACACAGGTGGCGTAGTATTTAAAGATAGCGCGCCAAACATCTTTGACGGTATCCCGGTCATTGAGTTTATCTTAAACGATAGCCGGGCAGGAATATTCGAAGGCGTTGTTAGCCTCATTAACGCAATGAACAAAGCGACCTCAGAAAAAGCAAACGATGTAGATTATTTTGCTGACGCTTATCTAGCAATCACAGGAATGGAACTAACAGAAGAAGACGCAAAGAATATCCGAGATAACCGGATCATTAACGCATACGGCCCGGACGGAACAAAAGTAGATATCAAGTTTTTAGATAAACCAGATAGCGACGCCACACAAGAAAACTTATTAGACAGATTACATAAGATGATATTCCAAATCTCTATGGTGGCGGATATCAGTGACGAGAACTTCGGAGCAACGTCAGGAGTAGCACTAGAGCATAAGTACCAAGCGATGAATAACTTAGCTCACGCGTTTGACAGAAAGTTTCAATCAGCATTGCGAACACGGTACAAATTATTGTTTAGTCTAACGGTCAATATGCCTCAATCTTTCGCTGATTCTTATAAACAAATCGAGTACACGTTTAAACGGAATATGCCGATCGATTATTTAGCACAAGCTCAAGCGGCGACAACAACGGCAAATCTGACAAGTACGGAAACGGCGCTTAAAATTTTGGACATCGTTCAGGACGTACCGGCAGAGTTAGAACGCATCGAGGAAGAACGTGCGGAAAACATGAAACTGATTGAGGAAAATGGAGGCTTTTACAATGATAGCGAAGCTAAAGACGAAGATTATGCTAATGCTAACCAATCAAAAGATACAAGCGATCCTGAAAGCGATGAATAGCCTATAACCGTTATTTAAATTTTGTATTTCGCCCGTGAGAGGAAGTCATTTAAGGTTGTCATATCAACAGCCCTAATTTTGATTTAAAATCAAGCGGGCGTTATTTTTAGGAGGTGGCAGAATGGATTACTTCATAAAACGAGAGAAGCAACACATCGAAGAAATGCTAAGCAAAGACAGAGTGACTAAGCGAGAAATACAACGAATCATCGCGCAAGCGCAGGCAGAGATAACGCAACAGATAAACGACCTGAGAAAAAGCTTGGCAGGCAGAGAGAATATTTCAGTAGATGAGTTACTTAAGCAAGCTGACAAGATGGACGTAGAGTTGTTTAGCGAGAAAGCAAAAGTTTATGTGCGAACGAAAGACTTTAGTCCGCAGGCGAATAGAGAATTGCGTCTATATAACTACAAAATGAAAGTTAGTCGATTAGAACTCATCAAAGCGCAGCTAAACCTCGAACTTACCGCGATGATGAACGACGTCGACAAATTAGTAGCTAGTGAGCTATATAACGACGCCATGGACGAGTTTAAGAGACAAGCGGGCATTCTTGGGGAGACAACGCCGAAAAGCTTTAGAACGCAAATCACGGCTATAATTAATGGTAGTTACTTAGATGAAGAGGGCAAAGACGGATTCGTGAAATTTTCTTCCAAGCTATGGGGCTCTAAGCGAGTGTTGCAGAGTGAGTTAGAAAGATTAGTAACGAGAGCAACGCTTGCCGGGCAACATCCACGCATAACAGCGCGAGAGATTAAAAGGGTGTTTAACGTAACAACGAGTCAAGCGGTACGATTAGCTAGGACAGAAAGCTCGCGAATACAAACAGAAGTACAGCATCGCATGTTTGAGAAAGCAAAGGTAAAACGATACATGATTATCGGAGAACCAGACGCATGCGGTAAATGTACGCCTTATCTAGGTAAAGTGTTTAGGATGGACGAGTGGATATACACGCCGCCGTTCCATCCACACTGCAGATGTTCGGTAGTAGCGTTACCTGACGACTATTACCCGTCCTAGCATTGAAGACGTTAAAAGCTATGGTACATAAAAGTGTAAGCATTGATCCACTATAAAAGCTATGGAAAAGGAGCGAATTAATATGTTTTACCAAGATGAATTATTGAAGATGAATTTGCAGATGTTTAGCGAACCTGACCCAGAACCAACGCCGGAACCAAAAAACGAACTATCCGATCCGACCCCACCAAAACCCGAACTGAAATACACGGATGAAGATGTCGACAAAATCATCGCTAAACGATTAGACCGTTGGCAAAAGGATCAAGAAGCTAAGCAGAAAGAAGCTGAACGGTTGGCGGCAATGAGTGCCGAGGAACGCGCGAACGAAGAAATCAAAAAGCTAAAAGCGCAAATCAAAACGTATGAGCAAGCAGAAACACGTCATGCAATGGCGGCACAAGTTGAGAAAGAATTGAAAGAGGCTAATCTGACGGCGAGTGCAGACATGGTAGACATGTTAGTTCGTGAGACAGCAGAGGAAACAAACGCGGCAATCAAGGCATATGTGGCAAATATGGAAGCTATGCAGAAACAATGGGATGTAGAACGTAGCAAAGGCAAAGCGAAACCGTCGGCAACAGCTACACCGTTAGACGTTGACAGTAAGCTACCAACGAAAGAGCAAATCTTACGCATGACATACGGCGACCATGTAGCGTTTAAACAAGCGCATCCGGAAGAATACAAGCGAATCATGGGCAAATAACATATAAAAAGGAGAATACATAATGAGCGCAGAATTAATCAAAATGAACTTGCAAATGTTTACGACAAACTCTCAGACTAACACGACATCTATAAAGGGTAAAGACGTATATGACCCGGAAGTGTTGTCTGCGATGGTAGGTGCTAGCTTCGATCACCAAATGTTATTCGGGGTATTAGCTGAAACAGATAGCACTTTAGTCGGTCAACCGGGATCGACTGTTACAATCCCTTCATGGAATATGATGGACGGTATCGAAGGATACATCGAAGAGTTTCAAGAAATTCCGGTAGATAAAATCACTCACAGCACACGCAAAGTGACAATCAAAGAAATTGGTAAAGGTTTCGCAGTTACTGACCAAGCGAAAGCAATCGGTATCGGTGATCCACTAGGCGAAGGAACTCGTCAATTAGGCATGCACTTCGGAGATCGTTTAGATACTGATATCTTAAACGCGCTTTTGACGACTACTAACACGGCGAATATGACACTAGACTATGAAGGTGTAAGCACTGCTGGAGACTTCTTCACTAAAGAAGTAGATCATCACTTAATTTTGTTCATGAACCCTAAAGACGCACGTAAAGTACGTAAATCAATGGCAAACACTACACTAGCTAACACAGAAGTGGGCGCTAACGCTTTAATCAGTGGAACGTTTATGGAAGTTGATGGCATCGAAATCGTCCGTGCTTCTAAAATTACAGAAGGTACTGCTGTTATGGTAAAAGTTGGTACTTACAACAGCGAATCACATCAAAATAACGACCCTGTAGTTAAAATTATTAACAAAGTGCCGGTGACTATCGAACCAGAACGCAAAGCTTCACAACGTTTGACTAACTACTATGGTTCTGCAATGTACGGAGTAGCGCTTTACAACGAATCTCGTGCGCTTAAGTTGACAGTGACAGCAGCAGAATCAAGACCCTAAGCCTCCCCAAAAAGTAACTGTCACTACTAACCAAGCTGGCGAAGTAGGACATTACACAATTGGGGGAACTTATACAGAGAGCGACAACGTGACTGACGTTGTTTTAAAACGTGTAGACGGCAAAGCGGTGAGCATCACTAAAACAGTGGATCACGGAACGTATTCAATCGATTGGAACATTTCCAAGTTAACGCCGAGCGAATACAAGCTGCAAGTCATCGCCAAGAATGCGGTAGGAGACAGTGAACCTACAGATGTAACTGTCAACCTAACGCAACAGATGATTGACGGAACTGCATCGCCAGAAGCGTAATATACGAGCATTCTAAGGCGTTTAAATTCGTTTAGATGGGCAATCTATCATGAAAATGCCTTAGAATCGCTTATAAGGAGCGAGAAAAATGGATATTAGCAAGATGAAATTGTTATTAACCGGCTCGCTTGATGAAAAACTACAGATTGTCAGTGAATTGACAGAACGACGGTTAGCGCGTTTGTTAGAGATCGACCTAGACGTGGCAGATATCCCGACATCATTTCAAGATGTACTCTTCGATGTGTCATTAAAACGACTGAACAGAATCGGACAAGAGGGGATGCAAAGCTATTCACAAGAAGGATTGTCGATGGCGTTCCCTGATTCCGACTTTGACGAGTACATAGACGAAATCAACGCATACAGAAAGGAACATGACGATTCGGGCTTTATGCGCGTGAAGTTCATATGAGAACGCGAGAAGTAACATTTGTCAAACGTACGACGAAATATGATCCAGCGCAAGGTCAACAAGTTCCGAACGATGTAACACTAAAGACAATGCATGTAAACGTGACGGACGTAGGCATCGAACGTAGTGCGACGGTGTACGGTAATGTCAAGCAAGGGCAGAAAGAAATGCACTTCATGCCTTACGACTTTCCGCCAGAAGGCTATACACACGTGCTGTTCGATGGTAAGACATGGCAAGAGATAACGAGGCGCGGAGAAGTACGTGTCACAGTTATTCTACAGGAGGTGTAACGATGAGCGGTTACAAATGCACCTTAGAGGGTAACAGCGAGCTAGTAAAAGCTTTACAGCACGGACAGAAACTCATAGAAGCCGAGAAAGTCGTCGCTAAGCACACTATCTTGCTAGCAAAGAAAATGAAAGAAGAGTGCCCTGTGGATACAGGTTTCCTGAGAAATTCTATCGTTTTCGATATTGCTGATGTGCTACGAGGTGAGGTTACACCAACAGCTGACTACGCCGCGTATGTAAACTACGGCACGCGTTACATGAGCGCTAACGAGTTCGTCGGGCGCGCATTCAACTATCAGAAAGTGCAATTCCTAGCGGATTTAAGGAGGTTGGTCGCATGAGTCCAGACCAAGAATTATATGACAAGATTTTCGTGTTATCACAGGAACTAGGATATGCAACGTTTGACTACCTCCCCGCCGAGGAAGAGGGCTATCCGTTCGTGTATATCGGGCAGACGCAAGAACTGCCACAGGGCAACAAGTTTGCCTACACTGGTGAAATGAACGTCACGTTGCACATATACGGCGAAATAGCAAACAGGAAGCTCGTTTCTGATATGAAAAGCAATCTGTTAAATGAAATCAAGCGAATGAAAGAAACACCTAGCTTTAGATGGTATTACGTAGACAGCACAAGTCAGCCGTCGATGATACCAGAACAAGGCACCAACCAAATGCCACAACATCGTCCGTTATGGCATGCGATCATTCCAATCACACTAAAATTCATAGATAAAGGAGCGCTATAAGATGGCAGAGGCAACACAAGGTAAACAGGTTATTTTGTTAGTACGTCGGTTAGACGAAGCGAAAACGAAAGCGGCAGCAAAACCTCTTTTCCAAATTGAACACAGCATCAGCTATGAACGTTCGCTAGATACTACTCAAACAAAAGACGGTGCAGTGAACAGCGATGGTGGATTAGAGGTTACCTTATCACTAACTGGACTAGCTTCTAAAGATGACGCCAACGAGTACATGAAGAAAGCTGTAAAAGACGGCGCAATTATGGAATTTTGGTCTGTAGACCTAAGCCAAAAGGGAACAAGCGGCAACGAAGGCAAATACAAAGCTGAATATATGCGCGGTAAAGTAGCTTCTTGGGAAGTACCTTACAACGTAGAAGATTTGGTGGAAATCAGCACAGAAGCGAACATCGACGGCGTGCCACAAGAAGGATACGCGACAGTCGATGCATCTATCATTGAGAAAGCACAATATGCATTTGCTGATACTACAGCAGGAACAGGCAAATAATCCAGGGGCGGTATATCCGCCCTTTCAATTAAAAACAAGAAGGAGTAATCTCGTATGTTAAACTATGAAATCGATAATAAAGTATTAGAAGTGGTATTCACATTGGACGCTATTAACGCGTTAGATCAAATCTACGCTGTAGAAATGCACGGCATTAAATTCGGATTCGGCGTACAACACGTACTATCTGACTTAGAACAAGGTAGCCCTATTGCGGCCGCTAACGTACTGCAAGCTGTCCAAGTAGGCAAACCTACAAAAGTAGGCAAATTCTCCATCGAAAAGTTTATGATTGAAAATGACAATGTAGAACAGCTATGCGCTGAATTGCTAGAAGAAATAAAAAAGCAACCGTTGACGAAGACTATCGCGAAGAAAATGGAAGACCAAACAGCGGAAGCGGCTCAAACAATCGAATAAAAAAAGTTGAGACATACGAAGACATACTCTTATCTGCGTTCCGTTTCTTAGGTTGCACAAGTGCTACGGAGGTTGGTGCAATGACATTGCAAGAGTACCGCCTTCGTATGCTTGCTTTTAAGCTCAGGCAGGTAGATGAGCGTAAGAAAATGCACGAACAAGCCTACTTAAATCAAGTTGTACAATCAACGGATAAGAGAGGCAAACCGAAATTCAAAACGTTCGATGAGTTCTTCGACTACGAGAAAGAAATTGATAACGTATTGGATGGTACAAGATACGAACGCGATCATATCAGCCCTGACACTAGGGAACGCATCTTAAAACGGATAGGACGGTTAAAAGAATACGATGAACTAAAGGGAGGTAATTCCTAATGGGTCAAAGCTATTCAGTTACCGCCGTTTTGCAAGCGATCGACAAGAACTTTAGTAGTACATATCAAAAGGCAGAGGCGCAAGCAAAAGCCCTAGAAAAGCAAACGGAAAGCGTCGGCGGACGTTCCCAGCAGTCTAGCCAAAAGACTAAGGCGGCATGGGCGGAGGCCGGTACGGCAATGACATCAGTTGGCGCAAGTATGACGAAATATGTATCTGTGCCAATCGTAGCGGGGTTTGCGGCGGCAACTAAAGTCGGTGCAGAATTCGAAGCGCAGATGAGCCGTGTGCAAGCGATTCTAGGTGCTACGCCGTCCGACATGAAGAAACTGAACTCGCAAGCGAAACAACTCGGTGCGGATACCGCCTTTTCTGCTAAGGAAGCCGCTGACGGTATGGAACAATTAGCATCCGCCGGTTTCAACACCAACGAGGTTATGGAAGCAATGCCCGGGTTATTAGACCTTGCCGCAATTTCTGGTAAGGACGTAGGAATGGCGTCCGAGTATGCCGCTAGTGCGGTACGTCAGTTCCAGCTAGATGCAAGCAATACAGGACACGTAGCCGATGTATTTGCACGCGCTGCCGCTGATACCAACGCAGAAACGAAGGATATGGGTTATGCGCTGAAATATGCCGGTACTGCCGCCAATGCTGCCGGTTGGTCTCTGGAACAGACTGCCGCCGCGATCGGAATCATGAGCGACTCCGGAATCAAGGGGGAGCAAGCTGGTACAACATTACGCGGTGCGTTAGTTCGTTTGATGAACCCTACAAAAGAAATGTGTACCGTCATGGACGCCTACGGACTTTCTATGTACGATTCAAGTGGAAAAATGAAATCACTAAAAGAAATTGTTGGAATGTTAAACAACAAATTCGGCGATTTAACAGATCAACAAAAAAACTTAGAAGTAGCTACCTTGTTCGGTACAGAATCATTAAGCGGGATGTTAGCGCTAATGAACGCAGGACCGGAAGAAATCGACAAGTTAACTAAATCACTCGAAAGCTCTGACGGTTCTGCCAAGAAAATGGCGAAGACAATGCAGAATAACCTAAAAGGCGCTTTGGAAGAGGCTGGCGGATCTTTAGAAACGATGGCAATCACAATCTACGAAGACTTAGAACCGGCGCTTACACGCATTGTTAAGGCGTTTACAGACATGATTAACGCTTTCAGCGGACTACCCGCACCTGTACGCAAGTTTATTGTTGTATTCGCGGCGATTGCAGCAGCAGTTGGGCCTGTGATGTGGGTATTGGGTAAACTGACTACATTTATCCTTGGTTGGCCTACGACGATTGCGAATGTAATTAAGATACTAGGCAAATTAGGCGGAGCGTTTAAGCTGTTGTTTGGCGTTATCATGGCGCATCCATTTGTAGCGCTTATCGCTGTTTTGGTTGGCGTAGCAATTTGGTTAGTCCACTTATACAAAACTAACGAAGATTTTAGAAACAAAGTAAATGCTTGCTGGGATGCTGTGAAGAAAACGGTCAGCGAATCAGTTGAGAAATTCAAGAAAGACATGGAAGAAATCGGCAAAGCAATCGACAAAGTGATTCAATGGTTCAAAGATTTACCAGAAAACACAGCTAAAGCGTGGGAAAACTTCAAAATGAGCACACGAAAAGCGATAAACGATACTATATTGGTAGTTAGAAACAAATGGGACGGTTTAAAAGACAAGGTGTCCAAGGGTATCGAAAACGCCAAGAATGCCGCTATTCAAAAATGGGAAGACTTGAAAACCGCCTTCAAGACGAAAGTCCAAGAAATTAAAGACGACGTTGTTTTCTTCTTCGAAATGATGTGGTTAAAAGTACAAACCGCTTTCATCAAGTTTCAAACTTGGGTGCTCGAAAAATTTATCAATCCATTTCTTAAAAAATTCGGCGCATTATATGCCGGTTTAAGCGGCGCAGGAAAAGAGATTGGTAATATCCTAAGCAGAACATGGGAAGCGATTAAAAACATAGCAGGCGAAGCGTGGAACGCAATCAAAGCTGTTGTGATGGCGCCGGTGCTGTTGCTGTGTGACCTTATCACTGGCGAATGGGAAAAAATGAAAGAAGACGCGGCTATGCTTTGGAGTGAGTTCGCGGGTAGTATTAAAGGAATTTGGAACGAGCTAGTTTCGTGGTTTAATGATACATTCGCAATGTGGCAAGACCTCTGGTGGAATGTATGGTACGCAATCAAAGAGACAGCGAAAACATTGTGGACGGATTTGTGCACCTTCTTAAAAACAAAATGGCAAGAGTTCACAAACTGGTTAAATGAAACGTGGGAAAGTACGAAAGAGTGGTTTAAACAAACGTGGAAAGATCTGTGCGAAAACGTAAAACAAACATGGGAAAACTTCACGCAATGGATTGAGGATACATGGAAAGGCTTCTGTGATTGGTTGAATCAAACATGGACAAATACGAAGGAATGGTTTAAACAAGCGTGGAGAGACTTATGCAACGGCGTTAAAAACACATGGAATGCCTTCACGAAGTGGTTAGAAGATACATGGAACGCCTTTTGTGAATGGCTACCACGCAAAGCGAGAGAAGCTGGTAATTGGTTTTCTGACACTTGGAAATCTGTTTGCGATACCGTAAAAGGTTGGTGGGATGGACTGGTAACAGGCGCGCAAGAAACTTGGGAAGGTATTTGCGAATGGTTTAACAAGCTGAAAAGCTTTGATTTAGGAGAAGCCGGACGCAGTATCATGGATAGCTTCTTAGGTGGACTGAAAGACGCATGGAAGAAAGTGCAAGACTTCGTAGGCGGTATTGCTGATTGGATTCGTGAACATAAAGGGCCTATCAGTTACGATAAACGTTTGCTAATTCCAGCCGGTAAAGCGATCATGAACGGATTGTTAGGCGGACTAGAGAGCAAGTTCGGCGCAGTGCAAAGCTTCGTTAAGAGCGTGACGGCTTGTCTAAGTGATACTAGCGTAACAAACGGCATCGATAGCGCAATTAACGACGTGAATCCGACAATGACAATCGACAAAAACACTAAAACGCGTGTGCGTCATGAAATCGACGGATCGAACATCCAGCCAGCTTACATTTCGTTAAACATGGGTGGTCAAGTGTACAAAACCTTTGTATCCGACATTTTCAACGAACACGAAAACGAAACCGACGTTCGCCTAGATGTATTCTAAAAAGGAGGTAGTATGATGTACAACTTTAGAGATACAACGAGTGACTGGCACTTCCACGAAGAATGGTTGCCAACGGTAGCTATGAACTTCGACGGCGGTTTCATTGAGCATATCGTACCCGGATATCGAACTCTTACGGTGTCCGGGCGTGAAATGCTCGGTGTAGAACTATCGACGGAAGATGTGTTAAACGGCTGTATCGTGACCGAGGAACGCACTCCGGCGCGTGAGCTTGTAATTACATACCAACTAGATGCGGACACGTCAGAAGAGCTGTTAGTGCGTTTCAAACGACTAGAAAGAGCACTTAAGACGGGTAGGGATGTACCTATCTTTTTTAACGACGAGCGCGATTGGGTTTACTACGGAAGGTTATCGGCGGTTGATAGCGTGCCGGTCGAAAGCAATAGCGTAGTAAGCACCTTCACAATCTTGTGTAGTGATCCTAAACGTTACGGCAGAGAGTTGACAACAAACGACGGACTTATCAGGCATGAAGGAAAACTCATTCCGTTGAGCATAGAGTTCGACATCCCTTCTAATGCCTCTTATTTCGTTTCTAATGGCGTTCACACTATCAAGGGTACAAACGCAAGCACAGAGGTGTCAACGCACGTTAAAATCGATTTTGTGACGTGCGAGACGTATTCAAACGGCAAACTAGATTATAAAATCATCGCTTTAGATTCTGACTTTGAAAACTTCACGCTAGAAAACGGTATGACAATCACGTCTAACGTGAACAACTTAATTATCCATTATTCGGAGGTGTCATGATGTTATACTTATTCAATCAACAGCAACAGCTAATCAAACGCGTGCCACTTAAGAAAATCGGTACGTTAAACCAATATAAAGAAATCACATCCGACAAAGCCGAACTAATGAACGATACACTAGAAACTAGCGTTGTTTATAGCGATGAGGCAGAAAAAGCAATGTTTATGGCGGTTAGGGAAGACGATGGCATATTTTCCCTTTACCGTATTTTAAGCGCTAAAACAAGCCGAAATATCTTGAATTTGAGCGGCGTCAACTTCGGCCCTGATGAATTAGACGGCTATGTGATAAAAGACATAAGGCCGAACAACGAAGATGCACAAAGCCTTATTGTTCGTCTTTTTGAAAACGCAGGCGTGAACGGTTGGGAAATACGCGTCCACACACCACTACCAAGAATCACAGACAACTTTTACTACGTGACCGTACGTGAGGCGCTGAAACAATTGCAAACACACGGAATAGAATTTACATTCGGTTGCGATTTAACTGAGTTTGGCGTTGCTAAAAAATACCTAGATGTGTACGACAAGATCGGCACAAATACTGGTACACGTTTTACATATGGTGATAAGGCGTTAACAGTAGAAAAAGAAATCGAACGCACGAATATCGTGACCTCATTAATTGGGCGCGGGCGCGGTGAAGAAGTCGGAGACGGATACGGACGACGTATTGAGTTTGCCGACGTGGTATGGAGCAAAGCAAAAGGAGACCCGCTGGACAAACCAAAAGGACAAATCTTCCTAGAAGACCCAGACGCAACACTAAAATATGGTATTCCTGTAGGCTCCGACATGCGCAAACGTGAGAAAGTGATCGTTTTCGATGATTGCGAAGACCCCAATGAGCTACTGAAGTTAACATGGCAAAATTTAGTAGAATACCAACGCCCGCTAGTGCAATTTAGTTCTACCGTGCTAGGCGCTGAATACATAGGGAACACTGTTTCTATCCATAGGCATGATCGCGGCTATCACTACGAGACGCGTATTTATAAGCAAGAACGTGATTTTGTCCGTAACGTGAAGAAAGTGTACTTAGGGGACAACCTAACAAGCAACAGCAAAACAAGCACGCTAAGCGCTGTTCAGTCTATTAACACAATGGAAAAAACAAAAATGACGTTCTATCAATCGACTGAAATTAGTAAATTTCAAGACGATATCATGCGCGGGGCTGGCAAAGAAGGTGGATCGATTTATCAAGTAAACGGGATCGAGGCCGGCGTATCAGATAGCCGCGAAGTGTATGAATATGTATGGATGAATGGGAAAAACATCCCTAGTTCATCTCACTTCATGACGGCAAACAGCGAAGGTATCAGCTTCAAAGAATGTAAAAAAGGGCAATGGAAAACAATCAAAGACGTTCATAACGGCGATTCTCACACTGCGTGGACGATTGACGGAACGTTTAACGCTAATTTCATTATGGCGGGTATTTTACGAGGTATCCTTATCGAAGGGGCGTTACTAAAAACGTTCTATGTCAATGGAAATCAGAAACAATACCAAGCTGTTATGGATCATGGGAAATTCGCTATCCAAACAGTGAAAGACACGCCAAGCGAAATCGACTATTCCGATAAGAATTGGCGTGACAAAGTACAAGGTAGTATGATTGCAGAGTTCAAAGGTACGTACGACGCGGAAACGGGCAGAGCAAACGGTGCGGCAATTGTTAAGGCAAAAGATCAAATCTTTTCGATTAACGTAATGGGCGAAGAATATAACGCACCTGTGTTTCAATTGCCCGCGGATAGCAACGCAAACAATCGCTACTATAAAATGTTTGGCAAGGGGCAATTTAGCGGAGGACAAATCACTTTTAACGATAAGGTTATCTTTAAAAAAGGTTTTGAAGTACAAGGAGAAACACTCTTCCATAACAACGTGACAATGAATAGCAATCTCGCCGTCAAAGGCGGGCTAACAATCAACAACGGTCAAGCTGTTTATCCGGGTCAAGGCGGAGGGCCGTCCGGTGGCGGTGGTGGTACTGGTGGCGTTCCAGACGGTTTGAAAACCGACGTCGAAAAACGTGCATGGCAAATCTATGATATTCTTTGCGCAAACAAATTCACGAAGCAAGCGGCGTGTGGCATCTTAGGAAACATGTACCAAGAAACCGGCTACACATTCGATCCGGATACTCGACAAGTCGGCGGGCCGGCGTATGGTTTAGTTCAATGGGATGGTTCGGCGTATCCATTAGTAGGGCCGGCGACAGGGGATGGTAAATTGTATGTTCAAAACTTATTCAATGCCGCAAACATCAAAGAGCCTGTAGAAAGCTTACGCGGACAAGTTCAACTGCTGCTATGGACATTCGGAACGTCTCAATGGATGGGCGTTATCGAACCGTCGACAGTCGCGGCTTTCAAAGCATGTACTGATCCAGCGCTTGCGGCTCGCGCGTTTGAACGTAACTACGAACGACCTGCGGCAACTCATCCAGAACGCGAAACTTATGCTATCCAATGGTACAATAAATTTAAGGACTTGAAACCGACGCAAGCAACAGGTGAAGCTGGTTTGAAACACTTAGAAAGTCTCATGAATACACGTGTAGGAAACGGACAATGTTATGCCTTATCCGCAGAATATTCGGGTTTTCTCGGAGGTTGTGGCATGGGAAGCGGTACGAAATACAGCTTTTCACACGTGATTGGAGATACTACGGCAGCAAGTAACATCGGTTCGGGCTATGATTGGGGCGCTGTAGGCTGGAAAGTGGTTTTCAATCCTTCGCTAGATCAGTTAGTTGTGGGGGCTATTATCAACTGGACGCAAGGTGCAAGCGTCGGCGGGCCTAATGCGTGGACGACAGACCCGACTTACGGACATACAGGAGTGATCCGAGGTATCGAGGGGAGTGCGATTCTCACGTATGAACAAAATACGGAATACGGTCAAGTAGTAGCTAAATGCGTGCGCGGGTTCATTAACGCCGGCAGCATTGCTTCTATCTGTATTCCACCAAAATAAAAAGGAGTTGTGAAACGTGGCGAGAATTAACTACAGAGCGGTTCTTTCATTGACAGAGCCAAACCATCAAATTTTCTTACGATTCCGACAAGACGACACGCAAACACAAACCCTTTCAGTAGAGATCACAGCGAACGGAAGATTGTTTCCGTTCGTTGGTTATACTGTAGAGTTTGTAAACGTCACACGTTCCGACAGTGGGCAGCCAATCATCGAGCGCGTTGACGAGGTTTATCCGCAAGAATCAAGAATCGAATTCACACTAGGCGCACGTTCCTTACAATGGTTAGGAAAAAACAAAGCCTATTTTAGTTTTAAAGACGAATTAGGTAACGAAGTATTTTCGACAAGCAACTTTGAATATGAAGTTATTCACGGTATACATAAAGAACCTATCTTAGATAGTGGATACTTATGGCAAGTAGATGAGCTAATCGAACGCATCAAAGCGTACATGGTAGAAAACCGAGCGGAGTGGGAGAAATTTGTCGAAGATAACAGAGAGTTCTTAGAAAGTTTCGATCCGGGCGGAAAAATCTTAACAGAGATCATCGACGCACGCGGCAACTATAACTCGCTAGCTGAACGTTTAGCGGCACTCGAAAAAGGGCAAACCTTCAGCGTTCCTAAAGGCGCGGAACAAGTACCGATCCGTATCGACAAACGTTTCTACGATGATGGAACATACAAGACGATTGTACCGTTAAATCTAGAAAAAGTTATCAAGGACGCTGATACTTCTAAGTTTAACATGGGGTTCATCACAGACACGCACGTCGATTCTCATCAACAATTCTCCGACATGCCAGATAGCAAAGTGAAAACGGAACGTCGTTGGAACATCATCGGGCAGTTCCGTACATTAGAAAGTTTTGCGGATGTAATGGTGTACGGAGGCGACAACATCGACGGATACAGTGGCGCGACGGCACAAGGCATTTATCCTTATACGCCAAAAGACAGACGAGCAAAAAATATGCACGTAGCAAAACGTTTCGCTAGTGCGGCAACCGCTGGCGCGAAAGTACCTGTATTACTTTGCCAAGGTAACCATGAAACAGGGAAAATTCCTTTTTCAAACGATGGACGTAGCCCACAAGATTCGTTGACCGGCGCTGTTTTTGCAGAGTATTACAACGGCAACTACGGCGGCGTCTTATTCCCAGAAAAGAAGATTGCTGTCTACCGTTTGAATACAGACGATTTCAGCGACGCTGTAGATTCGCAAGGTAAATTCATCGAGTATTCTGGTCGTTACAATGGGGAAAGTTTTCCAGAAGGCAAGTTGGGGCAGGATCAATTGCACGCGTTTGGGCAATGGTTAGAACAACTTGACAGAAGCTACCACGTTGTTATTGCGTGCCACGTACCACCAGAAGGAGAAAATTACGTAGCAGACGTAACAAAATTCGCAACCTTGTTAGACGGCTTCAAGCAAGGCTCAAGCGTGACAATCGACTACAATTCTATCCAAGGGTACAACCCTAGCCCGATAGGACGAAAGACATACAACTTTGCAGCAAAAGGACAAGGAACAGTCGTGGCAATCTTTGCCGGGCATTGGCACAGTGAAAGAGTGAAGCAACTAGGAACAACGCAGATCATCGTTTGCACAAAGGCTTTCCCGGACGAAGATCAATACAACAAAACGAACGAAGCGGGCTTCGCCAACGTCCGAATCGACACAACGAAACGTACGATTGAAGTACAAGGCATAGGTCACTACACTAACCGAAGTTTCTCGTATTAAGGAGGTTTAAACATTGGAAAAAGAAATAAAAGAAATGCGCAAGGCTATCGACTGGATCTTGCAGCAATTAGAAATTCATTTCGATGGCACGCCACAACAAGCGCACGTAGACGCTACACCGTTAAATGCCGGCTTTTGTACGCCAGAAATCGCAATGAATGCACGTGGCATCGGGTTGAAAAATAACGAGTTAAAAGATTTATACCCCAACGTGTACGACATACCACCGGGCATTTACGCTACTATGAACTTTTGGCACGCCAACGGACAAATCACTTTTTGCGCTGAAGGTTCATTTTTGTTGATCGGCGTTATGCAAGAACACAACGAACGAAAATTAATTTGGGTTTCAGACGGTTATGGTGGAAACATCTACATCGCACGCACGCACGGTAAAGACAATGGTTATAACAGTCCCGGCTTCCGGAAAGTCATGACAACCTTCGGACTATTCGAAGGCGAAAGACGCGGTGTAGGTACAACAATCGACTTAAAAGACAGTATGACCCACTACGCTTCTATGCGCATCCATATTCGAGGTCGGGTCACTCAAGTGTACGAAGTGAACGACGTGTCTAACCCGGTCATCTCGTTCACGAACCTGTATGACGACGCGGGCGGCTTAGAAGTGTACGAACTAAAACTAGAGCGTGTAACAAATACACGTTATAAAATTGCCCGATCAGCGCAAGTAACAATCACTGAAGGCAAGAACTACACCAAAGACACAAATGCAGAAATCAAAATTGTTAAAATAGAAGGTGTGAAATAATGGCACATATCATCAAAAAAGGGCCTATTAAAGTACCAACGCAACCTAAAGACTTTGATTTGCAAGCAACAGGGCTTGTGTTTAAATCATACGATAACCAAATAGCACTAGAGTTTAACGTCGCACAACAGGACGGCACACCGGCAGACTTGCTAGGCGCTAACTTGCGCTTATTGATGTTTATCTATGACGAAGTAGATGGAACGATCAAGAAAGAGCCAATCCCTTTTATCACTGCTAACCTCATTACCGAAAGTTTCCTAAACGGACACGTCGTGTATATCTTGCCAGAAGCAATGAAAGCTTACAACGGCATGGTAGAAGCCTATGTTTACATCGAGTATCCGGACGGATCGACAAGCGACAATCTAGGCTTTACCTTCCGCATGAAACGTTCAGCAATTGACGGACTAGCACAAGACAAAGCAGACTATTTCATTGAAGACTTCAAACAATTGTTAGCGGCAGCAAGCTTAGAAGCAAACAAAGTAATCGAAGGGCTAGATACCGAAATTAAAAACTTGCAACAAGCGGCAAAAGACGCAAACACAGCAGTCGACGGCGCAATGGGTCGTATTGATGGACTAGAAGCAGAAATCGGACAACTAGAAAGATTGCGCGAAATGTATATTGATACATTGGACTTCGAAGACTATGATTATTCGGGGAATCCGAATATTGCGCCTAATGTAGGTTTTAATGATTTCTACAACAATGGCTCTCAAACTGGCTACACCGCTAAAGATGGAGTAGACCACATTGCGGTTACAAAAACTGCAGATGCTTCTCCGGCTGGGAAATTAGTAAACCTCCGTACATTGTTACCAAACAAAACTTACACTCTCAGCGTTGATGTATGGGCGGACATGGAATTGCCATCTGGTGCGATATCTTGTGGCATTCAATTAAAAGAGGGAACAACAGTAAGGAATGTGTGGGCGCTTATAGGCAAACCTGTGAGTACCACTAGAACGACCTATAGCGTTACGTTTACTACAGCTGCTGATTTTGTGACTACAGAAGAGTCTAGAATAACGTTCTGGTTTGGTAAATCAGCTGGGGCTTGCACAGGCTATTTAGGTTATAACATCAAAATAGAAGAAGGCTCAACCGCCACGCCATACCAGCCAAACTTATTGGCAGAACCTTATAACATGTGCCGCGAATATCCTAACGAAAATATTGCCGATCCCAAAAAAGTTTTTCCAATTAAAGCTAGCGCATATAACATCTATCTAGGGAAAAACATCAAGAATTATCAAGTAGGAAAAAAATACACAGTTACGTTAAAAGCTACAAAACCATCGACGCAAACTTTCATCGGGCTTCTGCTTGGTGGTAGTGTAGGTATCGGTTCGTTCAAAGCTGTAGAAGGAGTTCCTGATTTATGGAAAACTACTTTCACAGTAACACAAGCTCACATAGAAACTGGCGTAACTAACCTTTTCAGTGTTTATCAGTCGCCACAAAGCAGTATCGGACAATGTGAAGTCGAGTGGTTAAAAATCGAGGAAGGCGAAGTAAGTACACCAATCGACGTGCCAACCTATAAAGGACTAGGTATCTTAGACAGCAACGACCCTACGAAATACGTATGGAACTATACCGAACTGGTAGACGTCGACGGCATTCAAGACGCGCTAGAAAACGTCGAACAACGTACCGCGACGCTAGAGGGCAAAGCAAACACAATTGACGGACGACTAACTAACGTAAACACCGCACTAAACACCGTGCAAAGTACCGCGGATCAGATTCTAGCTGAGGTAACAGCGGCGGACGTGATGAAAGAAACGGACTTGCCGGGCTATCTAGCAAATAAACCGATTGTTGCCGGTGGCATGGCAGATTTTGCCGGTAAAGTGACGAATAAAGTACATCCAAATCCGCATAAATACGCAAACTTCGCTATTGCTTACGAAGACGCAAACCAAGAACCAAGCAAATGTTTTACTTACGAAGCTTCACAAGCGGCGTATGACGATGTGAGTAAACTCGACGGCAAGATGCGAGCTGTAACAACCAACACAGTAGGCCAAACAGCAACGGCGGCATTCAAGTTTGATTTAATATCACAAATTTCAAAAGACTATCCAACATTCTTCGATGATTGCACAATGACAGCAGAGAAAGTTAAAAAGATTCAAAATTATATCGAGAGCGCTGTGTTAACAATTCACTCTAAAAACACAAACAGTGAATGTTATATCAGTTCTGCAACAGGCGACACGTGGGGCGCAGAAATAAAAAAAGGAAGTTACAACGAAAGCGCCGTAACTGAAAAAGTGTACGATCAACTAGCACAAAACTTATACACGCGCGCACGTGTACAAGACGACGGTTCTATTATTTTCCGTGCAAGAACTCGGACAGTCCAAGCGAGCGAAACAAATGTAACAGTCAAAATCGAAATTGACTACGCACGCCTAGACTACACGTTAAATCTAAGTTCCGACGACTTCCTAACACCGATCGAAAGAGACGTGACGAAGGACAACCTCACACAAATCTTGTCGGATGATTCCGCAACGATTAAAGGTGTAATGGACTTCAAATTCAAAACACGCGGCGATAACACAAACTGTCCGCACGCAGTATATTTGAAATCCACTAGCGCGCAAGCTACGAACATGAGCGAAATCACATACGAAGCAGACGCCGACATGTACAGCAAAACACAAAACAAAAACGACGGACTAGCAAGCGTTCTTAGACCAGAAACGACAACTGGTTATGTCGGACAAGCTAAGTACAAATTTGACTTAGTAACCGCAATCGGAAAAGAACATCCGCACCTATTCAAAGGACTAACGACAACGAAACAAAAAGTTGATGTTCTAAAAGCAAAAATGCAAGGGTTGAAATTCAATGTATGGGTACGTGGAGAAGGCACGAACGGCAATATTCAGATCGGAAGTTCATTGTCAAACGTAGACACGATCGACACGCCACAACTGAAAGGCATCGGAGAATCAACCGAGTTCGCACGCGCCGAGTTCTACAGTAACAATAACGACGCTTGCGCCCGACGTATCAACGACGATGGAACGGTCTTGTATTGGTTATGTGGTAGTGCCGTAAACGATTCGTTACCACAACCGAAAGTTATCATCGACTATGTGAACCTAGAATACACGTTAAGCGATAAACCAAGTGATTATGTAGTATCTCAAACGGACGCTGCTTATCTAGCGACAGTAGCTAAAACAAAAGAACTAGACCGCTACAAAGAATACTTTGACAAAGGCAAATCGTTTGGAGCGGATACAGCGAAGTTAACTACGATCACGCCAGGCGCTTCACTTGGAGTACATGGTACACGTGCGGTAACAGTAAACAACGGAGTATTCACAGCTGCGAAAGTATGCAAATTGATGTTCGATTTCTCTGTTAAAATGCGCGGTAACACTAACACGCCGTACAACTACATCTTTGCATATAAGAACGGCTTAAAAGCGGATGAATGTGCTGTGGCGGCACTCGGCGGGTTTGGAACAAGCAGCGGAACGGCTACGCTAAAATTTCAAACCAATGTACCACTAAAATATATCGTAACTATGAATAAAGGAGATACATTGGAATTTAAGACCGACTTCGGAGACAGCCCGAACAAGATACAAGAAGTTGAAATGTTATTCGGAACAATCGAAGAAATCTAAAAAGGAGACGATGAAAATGTTAACGATCATTCTTGCTATACTACAAAGCATCCCACAAAATCCGTTGTTTATCGTATTATTGGCGGCGATTGGATTGGATGTGTTTACCGGTTTTAGTAAGGCAGTCGTGCTTAAAAAACTGTCTAGCTCAATTGGGCTAGGCGGTTTAATGAAGCACGCAAACGTGTTGATTTTAAATGTAGTAGTTTACACTATCTTAAGCATGATGAACCTAACTGTAGGCATTCCGTTCGTGTTAGGTTTTTACATCTTTACATATGCAGTGTCAATCACTGAAAACTATTTAGAATGTGGCTTTCCGTTTCCGAAATCCGCGAAAGACTTGTTTATCAAACTACGAGACTTCACAGACGATTCTATCGGGAACTTAGGCAATAAATATAAAGGAGATAAAAAATAATGGCAGTAAATATGGATGGCGCAATCGCATACGCAAAAAGATTCGTTGGGAAAGTTCCTTATAGTATGACCGGCCCACGTGATCCAGAAAGAGGGACGGCTGACTGCAGCTCGTTTGTTTATTGGGCGGTTGTGAGAGGGGGAGGCGGTAAGCAATGGCAATACGCTTGGGCGCCTTCTACCGTGACTATGCCGCAATGGTTATACGATAACGGTTTTGAATTGATTGCGGATAATAAGTCATGGAACATGCAAAAAGGCGACATTATTATCTGGGGAGAACCGGGCAATAGTTACGGAGCGAACGGGCACACAGGTATCTGCCTAGATAATCAAAACTGGATCGAAGAAACAGGATACATCATGAACGTTGGTATCTTTAATCACGATCAACGTTTAGCGCAAGCTGGATATCCTTATTGGCAAGTATTCCGTGTAAAAGGCGGGAACAAACCTACACCAAGTAAACCAAACAAACCAAAACCAAGCAAACCAAAAACGCACGCGCAAGCCGTACTAGAAAGCCCTGCAATCCATCAAGGGAACGCGTGGGGTAAATTAGAGGTATTAGACATGCCTAAGAAAAACAAGTTGCACGTCAGAGGTTGGTTAGTGCCGGATAAACCGACAGGAGCAATTGGTACATATGCGTACATCATCATCATGGAACACGGCACAAACAAAGAGTTGACGCGTGTTCAGTCTGCCGGTATTAAACGTGCGGACGTTAAGAAACAATACGGCTATAAAGGCGGAGAGCATCTAGGGCTAGATGTGACGGTCGATGTAGGCTGGATGAAAGGGAAGAAAGTAGATGTTATCTTGCGCAGATGTAACAAAGCGAACGGCGAAGGCGCTGTGAACGATGTTAGAATCAAGGATATCTATTTAACGATTGTATAAGCATTAGTTACGGTTTTTGTAACTATGCGAAAAAAGAGGGCTTACGCCCTCTTTTTGTTTTGTTCTTTGAAGTATTTCTGCATGCCTTGCCGCGCCAATTTGTCCGCGCACCGGTTATTTTCTCGCGCATGCCAAGCAAGCCCGCAAAGTTTAAACTTTCTCATCATCAATATAATGCGTTGTTCTAAATTGGTTAACGGCAAATCATCATCAATCTCATCAATCAATTCGTTGATACGCCAGACTAGACTGTTATTATCACTCTTTATCACGAGTACAGTATCTTTTGCGCCGAGCTCGTTCATAACGCGTTTTATTCCGTAGTATAAAGCTAGCGTCTCGGCTTGTTGTGAGGTGTAAACGTTCTTTTCGTAGGCACTCCATTGATACTGCTTGCCGTCAACTAGCACTTGGCAACCGATACCACACACGTGAGATTTCTCTCTAAAACTTGCGTCCGTACATAGCCACACAATCATAAGCGATCATTCCCCTCCTTGTGATTTTAAATCAAGTTTCGTCGTATGGATTTAACGCTTCGTTCGAGATCGCTTGGAACAACGCCCAAATCTCGAACGGGGAGAGTTCGGGTTCTCCAAATATAACATCGTTAAAATGTAACGTTTCTTGAATTGTCTCGATAACCTCGAAAGGATGTAGCGTTCCTTTTTGTTCATACAAAATTTTTGTTGCCGATTCGTATAACGTTTCTAACAATTGTTCTTTATCCATTGATTTCGTCCTCCTTCACAACAATAACCATCTTTTTAATTTGATTTCGCGGGATCATATTTTCTAATTCTAAGCTGTCTTTGTTAAATAGCTCCAAGCCGTAGTCGGTAATCGCTAGTTTCGTATGCACAAAAAACATTTCTTGTCCTTTATAAGTCGTTATGATCAATTGTGTTACATCTTCTAGCATGATTCTTTTTCCTTTCTAATCTGTTTCGCCTAACAAAATTGGCAAGATGTCATCTACATCACGTGCAAAGAAGAGGGTAGGTGGGAAGTTGTACGTTCCTTCTTGTTCTAATTTAACTAGTTGTTTTATCAAATCATCGTAGAAACCTTTGTAATTCACGATAATAATTGGCACTTCATCTTTAGAACCAACAGCGACTTTTGTCAACGCCTCAAACAATTCGTACATTGTACCAGAACCGCCGGGCAGAATGATAAACGCGTCGCCTAATTCAATCAAACGCGCTTGTCGATCGATCAAACGCTCTTCTAAGTAAAGTTCTTCGCAATCCATGAAAGGACGTTCTAAATGCGCCAACTCTTCAGGATAAACACCGATGTTATATCCGTTATAATCATATGTTCCAGCCACTACCGTTCCCATGACGCCGGAAACGGAACAACCGGTAACGGTGGCGTATTGGTTGACAGCTAACAGCTTACCAACCTCGTAGCCTAGTTTTAAATAATTTTTATCCACGTCGTCACGTGCGCTACAAAATACACAAACATTTTCATAATGCATTATTCATCAGCTCCTAATTGTTCTAACCAAGTTGCGCCGAAAGCGTCGTACAAGTCCAACAAGGTGGCGTTTGGGTTTTCCGATAATTCTAAAACCGCACCGCAAGCAATCGCCAATTGCGAAAACTCTTGCATATCCTCAACTGTCATGCCTAAATCTACTGCTTTCCGTCCTATCTCATCTAAACGTTCTCCGCCAATGCCTAAGAATGCCACCATTTCCATTTCTTTGTTTTTGTCCATTATTCTTCCTCCTTGTCTTCTGGTGTTTTTCGAATAGATGTTCCGAAGGTATGCATTGCCTTTCCTAAGTCGTTAAAAGATTTCTCAAGCGTTCCTTCGGTTAGTCCGTCTTCATCTTGATTCGCTAGTGTTATATTCAATTCATCTAGTGCTTTGTCCAACTTTTTCTTCGCCTTGCCTAGTCTATGAAAGAACCACAACACACGCAAAAACTTAACAACCTCATAACCAACAACCGCACCTAACGCGCAACAGATAAACATTAAAAATAGTTCCATTATTTTTCCACCTTTCTAGTAAGTTCTGTCATGATTTCTTCTTTAGTAAAACTTGTCCACTCCGCTATTTTCGAATGTTGAATCAGATTGCCATTTATTTTGATAAACGCGTTTTCCGGTTTCGCGTAGATATGCGTTGCAAAATCAAAGAATACTTTTAATTGTTCGTTATCTGCGCCAATCACCAAAACCGCTTTTTCTCCGTTGCCTTCGTCCGTATTAACAATTAGTAGATGTTCATACATATTGCTCGCGCTCCTTTTTTATCTTTTGCGATTAGTTCTTTGTATAAGTTATGCAACGCCGGATTGTTATCCCGACCACTGTGGGGGGGGTAGCAAGGAGAAAGTCAAATTGCTTCCACACCTAAGTCTTTATAGCATCCCGCTTTCGCTGTAATGTTCTTTAAGTTGCCCCATTGGCTAGGGTAAATTTGATAAATAATCATAAACGTTCCCTCCTTGTTAAGGTTTTTCGCCTTTGATAATCGCTATGTCAATAAACTTATCTACGTAAATCTGCGCGACTTCATTAATTTCGTTCCCGATTTCCAACGCTACCGGCATATCTTTGCCGTATACTTTTTCAAACTGTTTTAAGCGTTCGATAACTTCGCTTGCTGTCATTTGTCATCCCTCCTTGCGTAGTTTATTAATCAAATGTTTAACACGTGGAAACTTAACTAGCGTCAATGCCTTTTTCTCTAGTTCTCCATGCAGCAATACTTCTTCCGTGATTGTTTTATCTTCTGTGTGAATCTCAACGCCTAACACTTTCTCTTCGAAACCTCGACCTTCCATGTTTAAATCAATACCATCACGCGCTAGAATGAACTCGACAATGTCGGTAGCTCGCAACAGTAAAAACACACGTACATAACCGGGGCCGTATTG
>Ga0129313_1000572_pt1 | contig 29723 bp, 27 predicted proteins | sample O1105metagenome_FD_94436 | JGI IMG/M metagenome (GOLD analysis project Ga0129313, IMG submission 94436) | Orangutan group fecal microbial communities from fecal samples from Wisconsin, USA - O1105 metagenome | ecosystem: Host-associated > Mammals > Digestive system > Large intestine > Fecal...
ATATCAAGCAGCTGGGAAAGAAAGTCTTTTAGAGGAACGCATAAAGATCGGCAAGCTCTCTCCGGGACAAGCCGCTATTACCCCTGCATTTGAACTTTCTGCGAAGTATATAATACATACGGTCGGGCCGATCTGGAAAGACGGAAAGCAGGGAGAAGACGATATACTCCGCTCCTGTTACTCGAATTCTCTCTTATTAGCGGAGCAGGTTAATGCTGAAAGCATTGCTTTTCCGCTTATAGCTACGGGAGTATATGGCTTCCCGAAGAATGAAGCCCTTGATATAGCCCTTTCGGAGATTGGAAAGTTTTTGTTGACACATGATATGGAGATCATTCTCGTTGTATTCGATAAGGAGTCATTTCAGATATCTGAACAGTTGATGGGAGGAATTGACCAATATATCGACGAATTCGGTATCAAGGAACTATACACTGACGAATATACTGAACGAAACGATATGTATCGTCGGAGACGATTGCAGGAGCAGGCTGAGTGCGAAGTTGATGAAGAAATATCAGCAGCATATACACCGATAATTGCTGAGAATGATGACAGTAGTCTTGAGGATATTCTCGACAACACCGGTGAAACCTTCCAACAATACCTGTTAAGGCTTATACGTGAAAGCGGCGTTGATGAGGTTGAGATCTATAAGAAGGCTAATATCGACAGGAAGCTCTTTTCAAGTATTCGCTGCAAGAAGAATTACAAACCAAAAAAGAAAACGGCTGTGGCATTAGCTATGGCCCTTGAATTGGATATGCATACTATGATGGATCTTCTATCAAGAGCCGAGATAGCATTCTCTCCCTCCAACAAGTTTGATCTCATCATCTCATACTGCGTAAAAAACGGCATTTACGATATGTTCAAGATAAATTCCATCCTTTTCCAGTATGATCAACCTATCCTTGGTGAATAATGGAGGTATAAAATGAGCAATTCTGAAAATCCCCAAAACGGTGCTGATTTCCAATTGGCTGTTCTGAATTACTTTATCCGAAATCATGGTGAAGGTTTTGAATTAGAGAAAAAGATTCCAATAGGAATTCCTCCCAAGAACCATAAATTTGATATAGTAAGTGAGCAAAAGAAGATAGTAATTGAATGCAAAAGATATACCTGGACTGAAACAGGAAATGTTCCAAGTGCTAAAATGGGTTTTACAAACGAGGCGGCGTTCTATCTTTCTTTTTTGCCAGATACATATGAAAAGTATATTGTAATGTTGAAGTCTCATCATACTAAGAGGGCTGAAAGTCTTGCAGAATACTACTTCCGAACTAACCGTCATCTTCTTGGAAAAACAAAGGTTGCTGAATATGATCCAGTAACTGATGAGTTCAGAATCGTTGGATCAAACACTTGAACAATATATCTGAAGATGAAAATGTCGTGTGATAAACGACCACTTCTCACCTCAGGCATGATATAATGGAATCATCAAAGATGAAAAGGAGGATCATGTTATGATTGGTGCTATTTTAGGTGATATGATAGGTGCTCCCTACGAGTTCGATAGGGGCAGTAAAACAAAAGAATTCCCGCTTTTTAGCAAGGAATCCGAATTCACTGATGATTCTGTTATGACAATAGCTGTAGCCGAGGCTTTGATCAATACGTTTGGTCAGTCCGATGAAGAGATCAAGACAGCTATTATTAGTTCTATGCAGAAATGGGGTAAACGTTATCCCAACGCAGGATACGGAGGTATGTTCAGACAGTGGCTTATCACCAAGGAGCCTAAACCATACGGAAGCTTCGGAAACGGCTCTGCTATGCGTGTTTCTTCAGTAGGTTGGCTCTATGATGATATCGATACTACACGAAAGATGGCTGGTCTCACAGCTGAGGTTACTCATAACCATCCAGAGGGCGTAAAGGGAGCGGAAGCTACTGCAAGTGCTATATTCCTTGCAAGGACAGGTCACAGTAAGGACGAAATTCGCCAATATATCGTTAAAGAGTTCGGATACGACCTATCTCGTACCTGCGATGAGATACGCCCAACATATCATCATGTTGAGAGCTGTCAAGAGACTGTACCTGAAGCAATAACTGCTTTTCTGGAAGGAACAGACTTTGAGGATGTTATCCGCACTGCAGTATCTCTCGGCGGAGACTGTGATACTCTTACCTGCATAGCAGGCGGTATCGCTGAAGCGTTCTATGGTGTATCAATGGCCTTAGAATGTGAAGCTGTATCAAGATTACCTAAGGACATGGAAGAAGTTCTGAATCATTTTGATATTGTACGTGGCAAGATCCCTGAAGATAATGATAACTCTCTTGACGGTAACGATACCATCGATACAGCGATAGTTCGATTTAATGATGAAAAAACTAAAGAAAGCTTAATTGCCGTTCTTGAGACGATACGTGCCCGAATGCATGAAGAAGGTAATTGGATAATACCTGTTACTCTTCCACCGGAGTTCCAGTCTTTTGATGTCAATAAATTTCAAATCAGAGAAACCTTTTCATTTGAAGAGGACGGGACCGGTGACGGATATTTACACTTTAAGATGCAGCATCTTGATACTGCTGATGGTAAAACATGGCTTGCAGCCTTTACCAGTTATGAAGAGCATGATAAGGGCGATGCCACATCTACAATCATTGAAAGCATAAAAAGCATGCTGAAATCTTGTCGTAATATGAGCGAAGAAGGTATCATTATCAATCCTTTGGGCAACTCGTTTATGCTGTCCAAAGAACTTATCAATGTTATCCTCGATGCTGATAAACCGGATAATCACATCTATTTTGAATTAGGCGACATCACCGAACTTAAGGTAGATGCTATCGTAAATGCTGCCAATAACTCTCTTCTTGGCGGTGGAGGCGTAGACGGTGCTATACACCGCGCAGCAGGACCAAAGCTACTTGAAGAATGCAGGAAGCTTAACGGCTGTGAGACCGGTGATGCCAAAATCACAGCAGGATATGACCTGAAAGCTGAATATGTGATACATACTGTAGGCCCGAGATACAAAGCCGGAGATCCGTCTTGTAAGAAACTGCTTAAGAGCTGCTACGATGGATCACTTGAGCTTGCTAAGGAATATGATATTCATACCATTGCTTTTCCTGCAATATCTACAGGGGCATACGGATATCCAATAAATGAAGCAGCTGTAATTGCCCTGTCAACAATAGCTACATGGCTTTCTGAAAATCCTGACTATGGTATGGCAGTAATTATGGTATGTTATGATCAGAAAATGCTTGACAGCTATCAGCGCATACTTGATGATGTACATCATAAATGATATCGATATTGGCTAAGAATGATCAATTACTCCAACAGGAAGGGAACTGCAGATAATGAGCGAACGTTTTTCAAAGGCCGAGATAAAGCAAATTGTAGAAGATCTTGTGGAAGAACTGCGCGAATGCGATAACGGTACTGTCATAACCACATGGCAGTTATTGAAAGTTTCAGGATACGATATGAATGACTTCGAGCAATTTGATCTGTTTGATATACACAGCGAATTATTCAAGGCAGCGAGAGCTGAACACATCACTCTGGATATGTCAGCGCATAAAAATAAGCTTGAAGGTTTATCTTATAACCTGGATTATATCGTCAAAAACAAGCGTGCTCAGATCAAGTGCCCATATTGCGGAAGCATTAACACCGCTAGATACATTTACGGTTATCCTGCCTTCAGTGAGAGAATGCAGAAAAAACTTGATTCCGGTAAATGGGAGCTCGGCGGTTGTTGTATCAGCGGCGTTGAGATCAACGGTCAGGTATTCAGTACAAATCCGACACGAAGATGCAACGACTGCAAAAAAGACTTCGGTAAACCACCTATCATTATTTCAAAAAAGAAAGAGACTATTGAAGATATCAGGGATATTGTTACTTCTATCAATTTCTCTGTAGGCGGATTCTTCCAAGGTCATACCGATATAATCATCAAAAGAAATGATAAAGGTGCTCTTGTAACGGTCGAGCAAATCAGATATAGCGAAACTCCTGCAGAAATGGAAATAACTACTGCTAAGTGGGATAAAATGGTAAATACGCTATATGGTCCATTGTACCTTAATGAATGGGAAAAGGATTATGTTGACAATGATATTCTCGATGGTACACAGTGGAGCCTCAAGATTAAGCTCACAAACAATCGTAAGCGTACATATTACGGCAGTAATGATTATCCGCCGTATTGGAATGAACTGCTGAAGTTATTCAGAAAATTCGCAAAGATATAAGGATGACCTCCCCATACGGGGAGGCCGTTTACTTTATCTCGTTAAAAGTCAATTTAAGCTTTTGCGGATTCATCTAGTGATAGCTTGTTTTTCAAATCTCTTTCGAAGTTCTGAATTTCCTCGAAGCACTCATCGAGCTTTTCAAATATCTGTTCTTTAGAGAGGTCATCTGATATACTAACAGTTTTTGTTCTGAACGGTAGTCTCCATTGCCAATTTTTCTTTCCCTTTTTGGCTTTGTAGAATTCATTTATTCTCTCACAAATGCTTAGGAATTCGGCATTGGCGTTGCGTGAACTAAGGGCAAACTGCATGTAGACACCATTTCCTGCACGGTTGACAATCTCATAGAAATAATGATTGTCTGTATTCCAACCGCTCGGAGAATTCGGTAAATCTGGTAGCAGCTCTGTCATGGCATCTGTTGTGAATCGTGTAAATGTCCTATTACTCTTGGCTGGGTTTTCGTTTACAGCAGGATGCTCTATAGTCCATTGTCTCAGTATCGAAGCACGGTTTTGTAGTCTTGTTTTTTCCTCATCATTCTCCTGTAAGTATGGTAATAAAGCAGAACAAATCTTATCACTCCACTCAGCATGGAAATTTGCCATACGTTCCCAATCTTCTTCGTTAGTGATGCTTACATCTCTTGAGTAATATGAAATCCATGATGCCTTATTTTCATCAGCTCGTTCCCATGTAAGAGCGATACCAAGCTCAGATTCGACTTCATATTTATGACTGTAAAGTACATCAAAAATCTCTTTATTCTGCTTTACATCGCTTTTACTAATAACAAAATCGATACGAGCGAAATCGTAATTTGCAACACAGTCAATACGAAGTCCGCTTATTCCTACTCCACCTGAAAGAGTGTTTGATGTAGTAGGATTCGAATTATTGAAGCTGCCGCGTAACTGATGTTTCTGCTGTATTATCGGAATTGCATATGTCCAGTATTTTTTACGTAACTGATGTCTTCCTTCTTCAGCGGCTTTCTCATTTTCTTCATCTTTAAGATAGAATACAAGATCCATTGGATCTGCATCATAAAGAACAAATAACCTGCGTAGTATAGACATTTTCAGAGATGTACTTGTGTTTCTCTCTACAAAAATGCTATCATCGATTTTCATAGCACTACGGAGATCGTTTTCCGTACTACTAACATATTTGAATAAGTCTGTACTTGAACTGGAACTATATGCCAATCCAGATAGAATGCTCTTATCCTTCTGATGTAAGAATTTGACAATATGCTCAAACATATCCGCCCAACTTGAAACAGGTTGCTCAGTATTTTGATAACTGTATTTTGCAATATCTCTTCCAGTAAGCTCGAAGTTTTCATCATCCAGTGTACAGGAATCAAATTCTTTTTCAGCAGGTACGAAATCCGTCTGTGGTAATGCCCATATTTTGGTTGAGAGAGCAATCATCTCAGTATTACGTTCTTCTAACTCAGCCAATCCCCAACAATCCTTATTGGCTATTTTTTGATTCATTTTCAGTCCGCTGGCTTTATATCCGCCTTCTTCAGAATCACGTTTTTCTATAAATGACTTGTTGCTGAGGTTGGGGTTATATCCTGTTAAAGTCAAATTAGCTAGACGGTGCAGCCAAGTTGCGTGTATATCTGCTGCATTTACGCCAAGCGATTCTACCCAAGCAGGAGTAAGATGCTGAGGCATGATATGTTCAATGGTGTAAACATTATTATCCAGATGCGTGTAAACGTCTTTTGTTTCAATTGTTCCGTAATTCTCAAAGCGCTCGAATAAGTAAGCTTTGTATTTGCCTCGCATCTGATATATCTGCTTTGTAGCTAATGCTGCAGTAAATTCCTCATCAGACGGGAAACGTCCACTTTCCTTCTTGGAAAGAAGCGCATAGATAAACTTCTTAACGTAATTATCCGCCGTATTATCATAGCGCAGTATTTCTTTGTTCAAATTCAAGAATATCTTGTTGAGTGCGTTTGTAGGCACATCGCAGATATTTCGGCGGAATAGGTAGTTTTCGGTTATTAAGAATATTTCCAGAACATCATCAACTGACAGTTTGCCGTCCTGATTCAACCTAAGCACTTCTAAAAGGAATGGCCGTGTGACTATGATTTCTAACCGCATCATTCGATACAAGCAGTCATCAAGCCTCTGATTTTTCAATCCGCTTTTACATGAAAGAAGTTTCTCATAGAAGCGAGCGTATCGACGCAAGTCCTCTAACAGCGATTCAATGGGGATTTGAATGCTCTCTGCGTAAGCCTTGAACACACGATAAACATTGTTGATGGTTGGTGTAACCTTTTGCTTCACGCTTAAATAGTCCCTAATAAAGCCACTAACATCATTATTGGTACATTTTTCAATGATAGTCCAATAAGAATCATAAAGCTTAGTCTGATTTTGCGGTGGTTGTCCCATCAGAATATAGTTGCGGATCTTATCGCCTTCGGTCAAGGCCAAGCCTGTGGAATTCAGACTTTCAAAAATCAACTGTGCATTATCATCAGGATCAAGCGTAATACTGATTATTTCCAGCTTTCCGATTGCACTATACAAATCATCAACAGATACTTCTTTCTTCAATAAGAAATCACAGAAAAATTGATAGTTAAGGGTAAGATTTGAAGCCGGATCATAATCCTCCTCTTCTCCAAATAGTTTGAGCAAAGCTTCACGGTCACTCTTTACGGGGCGTAGTTTGATTTTGTCATCTTCTTTCGCCCAAGGAGAAACAAGAAAGCGCTGATTTATCTGCTCACTCAGATTACCTTCATTGGATGATAGTCGTCCCTTAGCTGTCAAATTACGCATAGCCAGAAGTAAAAGAGTAATTGTTGTCAGTCGCTGCTGTCCATCAATAATATGATATTCGATTTTATTACCGTTAGGAACTACCTGAGATGTGATGCTACCAAAGAAGTGGCTATTACGTTTGTCTAGCACAATTTTCTTTAGATCTTCATAGAGCTGACGGCAGTTATCATATTTCCAGTCATACTTTCTCTGATAAACAGGAATGATATATCGTTTATCAGCGCCTTCCATAAAGGCAATCATTTTTGCTTCTGAGCCTTTCATTCGACTTCCCCCTATGCTAATAATTCTTTTGTTGGTTTATAAGACATATCATGGATTACAACGTTTGCACGGTTCGTAGCCCATTCCAATCACATCATCTCTAGAGCCTGTATAGTAGTCCTTATTCTTATCCTTCATGCTATTTACACTTGAGCATGATGGATAGTGAAACTTATGAGTATTTGTATTCAAGACATATGTATTCTCATCATCAACTATAGGCATGCCTCTATCGATTACTTCCTGCTGTGGTTCAACTACAAGGGATGTATTCTCTTCAATAAGACTCCAACTATCACCAGTAGCATAGTCTATACCTATATTAGGCTGCACATTATAGCAGAATACGCAAAACTGAACACCTGCTCCGTTATCCTCAAGAGAATAAGCCTCCATGAGTACACCGTTTGCAACGAGGTTATTTCCTTCAAATATTGGTGTAACACGGTACAAAACATGTCTGTTATATGAAAGAACATAGTTAGCGACCTTATTCTCAAAAGGCTCCATACTTCTACGTTCATATACCGTGTTCCTGTAATCAGGTTCAGTTCATTAGCGTTTTCTCCTGCAAGCTAATAGCCTATAAGATGACATCTGTTATATAGGTAGATATCTTCAATAATACCGCTGTAATTAGCTGTATGCCACCCAGTAGGCTTGATAGTACCTATTTCGCCACGATCTCAGTAGGCATTAGTTCCTTGCTAATATTTGCATATGCTACACCACAGCGCCCGAGATTATCGAGAGGACTGTATATTTCAAATGAATCTGAAGGAAGCTCCGTAAAGAACGGAGTATTTTTGTTTATCTCAACATAAGGACTACCGCTATACGGAGGAACGTCACTAAGTGAGAATGATGGAGCAACAGCCTCGATTTTTGCTGTAGTCGTAGTCGTTTCGGCTTTTGTCGTCAATGAAGTGGTGGCAACTGATGTTGTAGTGATTTTGGTTGATAGTGTCGTTGTAGTTGATTCAGTAGCACTATCGAGTTCAGATACCATAGTTTGAGCTACAGTTGCTGTAGTAGATGCTTCTGTAGGAGGAGTATCAATAGTATTATCAGGAATACTACAGCCAACTAAGGCTATACATGTAATAACTATCAAAAGGAAAGATAAAAATTTTGATTTCACAGCGCCCCTCCAACCATACAATACAACTATTCATAACTTATTATACCATGCGTTGTATAGAATATCAACACATTACCGTTTAGAAAAGATGAAGAAACTGTAAATATTGTGCAAAGAGGGTACCGTTCATCACCGGCTTTTCTCATCTAATGTACAAAAGATTTATAAAGACATTGCCATTTCTAAAGGTTTGTGCTATAATAATACAATAGACAATTGATCCGGCGTCTGTCGGTGCTAACATTATCGGTCTATGATACAAGCGAGCTGACCTTAAAGGTCATAGGAGGGCTTAAAATGAAAAAAACGATATGTGAGTTGTTTGCCGGAGTCGGTGGTTTCCGACTCGGGTTTGATCGGCTTGCGTCTAATTGGGAAACGACGTGGTTCTCACAGTGGGAACCTGGTGCGAGAACTCAATGGGCTCATGATTGCTATGTACAGCATTTCGGTGATTCGCCTGATATAGACGGCGAATACCATACAGGTGAAGATATCAGCACCGTTGATAAGTCGAAGATACCTGATCATTCTCTACTTGTAGGCGGTTTCCCATGTCAGGATTATAGCGTAGCTCATACACTGGCTTCATCTAAAGGCATAGAGGGAAAGAAAGGCGTTCTCTGGTGGCAGATAAGAGATATCCTTGAAGAAAAGCGTCCGCCTTTCTGTTTATTGGAGAACGTGGACAGGCTTCTCAAATCTCCTGCTAAACAGCGCGGAAGAGATTTCGGTGTCATTCTTGCTTGCTTTGCAGAACTCGGATATAGCGTAGAATGGCGTGTAGTCAATGCTGCACTATATGGAGCAGCTCAACGCCGTAGGAGAACTTTCATCTTTGCATATAATGATAAGACGACTAAGTACGGTAAGAAAATGGCTAAAGTCTCCGCTGAGGATATCATCAAGAGCAAGGGCTTTATGGTGACTGCTTTCCCTATAAGCGAGATTAGCGACTTTACAAGCACTGAGATAGGTAGTGATCTTGTTGAAGTAAGTGACCATTTCGGATTTGCTTTCGAGAACGCAGGCTTTATGTCTGGCGGTAAGATAACCACCGCAAAGATAAAAGAGCGTGAAGAAGAGTCCATCAAACTCATGGATATCTTGGAAAAGGAAGCAGTTGCCGAGAAGTATTTTATCCCTAGCGATAAAATGGAGAAATGGTCTTATCTCAAAGGTGCTAAGAAGATAGAGCGTACAGCGGCAAACGGTCATAAATACACTTTCTCGGAAGGTCCTGTTGCTTTCCCAGATCCCTGGGATAGACCTGGACGCACGATGCTCACCAGTGAATCAACTCTCAATCGTTCAACTCATGTCGTAGCAGACTGTAAAACAGGTAGTCTGCGTTTGCTGACACCTGTTGAAGCTGAACGTTTGCAGGGATTTGAGGACAATTGGACCAATACTGGTATGCCCGATAGGATGCGTTATTTCTGTATGGGCAATGCGCTCGTAGTTCCTATGATAACTCGTATGGGTAATGTCCTCGATACTATAATCGCTGCTGAGAAATGATATAACAGCTTTTACAATGGGTCTTATGCGATATGCATAAGGCTCATTTTTTATTGGAGGCAAAATATGGTTTTAGAATATTTATTTTTAGATTCAACTCACAAAGAAGCACTAAGTAATTTTTCATATAAACCTGGAATAATTAAGAATGGTAAAAATGCCTATGAAGATGTTAAAGGAACTATTCATGATTTTGAGGACACTGAACATTGGGTAATTAGTTTTCGAATCGAAAATAATGATCGAGAAGCTGCCAAAATCCTTTCTAGAATAAATGATACAATAACCCAGTTATATTCCCCAATTGTTTTATCAAATGAAAGTTCCGAATACTTTAATAAATCACTCTATCCATTAGCCAATAAATTTGAAAGACTTCTCCGGAAGTATTTATACTTAAAATGGAACTCATATACAGGAGAAGAGTTACCTAAAGTAATAAAAAACTTAGAAGAGAAGGATTTCGGAGAGATATCCAACATTCTTTTTATTGATGATGATTTTAATAAAAAGATAAAGGAAAGAATAAATGCCAAAGGATCATCCGGTGTTTTTTCAAAAAGTGATTTGATTTGTATAATAGGTGACCTGGAAGAAAAAACTACTTGGAACGCAATTATTGGTAATGATGTTTTACAATACATCAGAGAAAATTTCAATGCTATAAAAAATTATAGAAACGATGTAATGCACGCTCATAATTTTGGCTATGAACATTTTTTAAATGCTCAAAAGATGTTTGAAACAGCTAATTCTGAACTAGAAAAAGAAATCAGCAACATTTTGTCTATGCCCCAATCACCGATTGATTCTAAACAAGCACTAAATACCCTACTAGACAAAATAAAGGATGTAAAAGTAAATGATATAACAGTCAACGAAGGAATGAAGGATATTATAAATCAATTTATGGATAAATACGGACATATGAAACTATCTGAATTACATGATGATTCAGATAGCGAAAAGAAATAGAAGGTGTGAATAATGGAAGGAACAAAATATACTACTAAAGAAGCAGTGCTGAAACGTGGACAGGAAGCCATTGGTATACCGTTAAAGAACATAGACAAGACAGGACGTATCACCACAGGCAAGGGCGCAGTCGGGGCCATCATTGAAGAGAGCTGGTTCGGATATTCTATCAACAGCGAGTCTGAGCCTGATTTCCCCGAAGCTGGCGTGGAGCTGAAAGTCACTCCGTACATCATCGGTAAAAAAGGCGAGATAAGAGCCAAGGAACGCCTTGTTTGCAACATCATCAACTATATGGAAGAGTATGACAAGACCTTCAAAACAAGCTCTTTCTGGCATAAATGTGAAACAATGCTCCTCATGTCTTATGAGCATAAGAAGGATATCCCAAAGGGAGAATTCAAGATAGACAAGGCTGTACTGTTCAGTTTCCCCATGGAAGACCTCGTTATCATCGAACGTGACTGGAACATCATCATGAAAAAAGTGCGTGACGGTCAGGCTCATCTTATCTCTGAGGGCGATACTATGTATCTCGCTGCCTGCACTAAGGGTGCGAATGCTTCAAGTGTCCGCAAACAGCCCTTCTCCGATACTATGGCGAAGCAGAGGGCATATTCTCTGAAATCGTCATATATGACACAGATACTAAACCAGTATATCTTTGGTACAGCAAAGAACGAGCGTATCATCACTGATTGGAAGCAACTCCAAAAGCATTCCTTTGAGGATATCATCGTTGAAAAGCTACGCCCTTATTTTGGCAAGACACAGGAGCGACTCAAGAAACAGTTCGATGTTGAAGAGTGCAAAGCCAAGAATCTTAATGAAGTCCTACTTGCCAAAATGCTAGGCATCAAGGGAAAGATAGCATACACTGATGAATTTCAGAAAGCCTGCATCGTTCCTAAGACTATAAGAGTGCAGAAAAATGGTAAGATAAAGGAAAGTATGTCATTCCCGACATTTGATTTTATAAGACTGAGCAAGGAAAAAGAATGGGAAGAGTCCGAACTTTACAATTATATCGCTCCTACCAAATTTCTGTTCGTTATTTTTCAAGAAAATGATAATGATGAATATCTCTTCGAGCGCGTCAAATTCTGGAATATCCCGAATGATGACCTTGATGAAGTACAGCGTGTATGGGAACGCACTGTAAAAACAATCAACGAAGGCGTCATGCTTGAAGATAAGAACGGAAAAGTATGTAACAACCTTCCGAAACAATCAGAAAGTTCAGTAGCTCATGTTCGTCCCCATGGGAAGGACGGAAATGATAAACTTCCTCTTCCCGACGGACGTATGATGACCAAACAGTGTTTTTGGTTCAATAGAACATATATTGAAAAGCAAATAAAGGAGGTATAATCATGGCCGGTTTTTTCATTGTACTAGGTGAAGTAAAAGACGATAATGGTAAAGTCATAAAAAGCCCAATGGATACATTAAATGAACTATGCACATACGGATATTATAGCACTAATTTTCGTATGAATAATGATACTAAGACTTGGTACAAAACAAAAGTCTCTACATTTGCTGATTACTTTAGTATGCGAAATGGTGATTATGTATTTTTCTTTTTCAACAGAAAAATCTACGGGGTCGGAGAATTAATCAATCTAGATAATATGGGCGATTGCAAGTTTTGGGCATATAAAGATGCTAATAAACCAGTCACTAAAGGTTTATCATACCCCATTATCGATGGTATTAATGCAGAGAATAGATGCATTTGTTTCTTTAAACCAATTCAGTATTTCCCTTATGCAATAGATATGGATGAAGCTCTTACAACATATCCAACTTCATTTAAGGCAATTCGAGTTATTCAAGGACGCTCTTTTATCAAAATGGATGATGAAGAAGCGCAAGCTCTATATGCTACTATTACAAAAAGTAATTTGGCAAGAAAAACACAGGATGTTGATTGGACTCCTCCTAGTTTTGATGACTCAAAACATATCATGGCTGCAAATAGAGTGTTAAAGAATCCTGATTATTATGCTTTCACAAAAGAGTCTTTACTTTGTAATTTTAAAATCAGAAATAATGATGAAATCAATGAAGAAATGGCTATTGAGGCCGCTCTTGTGGAATGCCTAAATACAGGTAATTCCCCTTCAATAGATAAGCTTACATTCGTTTCTCATCAAGTATCAGCCTCACCTGCCAAACCTGTAGAATACATGGAGTGGATGGATGTTTTTGGATACAGAGCTTCTTCTTCCCTTTTATCAAAATCAATTCCCATATCTTTCGCAATTGAGCAATATTATGTTGTAGAAATCAAAACTCATTTTATTGGGCTAAAGCATAAACGAACTAAGGAACCCAATTGGGTTAAAGGTAATAAAGCCATTGCAAATCAATTGATGAAATATGTTGATTGGGTCGTAAAAGAATATGCAAGTGGTAAATATCCTATGGTGAAGGGAATAATCGTCGCTAATGGTTTTGATGATGATTTTATCAGTTATTGCCAGAAGATGTGTGTAAGGAATTACAATAGTGGATATAGAGATGCATCACCTTCAGTGTGGGAGAATTTTGAATTGATAAAATATTCATTTGATGGTAAAACAATAACCTTTAAGAAAGTATTTCCGGTATAAACTATGAAACATCCTAAAAGTTATGATTCCACGCCTGAAATAAGGAAACGAATGAGCAAGGTGCGCCTAAAAAATGGTAAAGCCGAGACCATCCTTGCAAAGCGTCTATGGCATGAAGGATATAGATACAGACGAAATTATAAAAAGCTTCCCGGTTCTCCCGATATCGCATTGACTACGTATCGAATAGCTGTCTTTGTGGATGGTGAATTTTGGCATGGCGAGAACTGGGAGGAACGTAAAGCCAAGCTCAAGCATAATCGTGAGTATTGGATTGAAAAGATTGAAGAAAATATGAGTCGTGACAAGCGTGTTGACAGTCAACTCCAAGAAATGGGCTGGGTCACAATCCATTTCTGGGAGAAACAGGTATTGAAACAAACCGATGAATGTTTGAAAAGAATTATTGAATTACTATCAGTTTGAAATGGAGAAATATAGGTATGAAATATGCTGAAGCTGTAACAACAATGATAGACAAATGCAAAAATGCGTTAGACCAAAAAGCCGCTGATTATAGTTGTGATTATAGACCCGAACCTAAATATCAAGACATTGTTTTAGAGTACCCAGGATATGCTCCCAAAAGGAAGAAGAAAGGTTGGCCTCGAATAATAGGCGATTATAGATTATCAATTGAGCAAGATGATTCCAAAGAACTTAAACCAATATCACATTTTGAAATTTGTAAACAGTTATTCAAAGTATCTAAAGGTAAATACGAAGAATTTTGTAAATTATTAAATGATATTTGTCAAAATGGTACTGACATTGATTTTTCCAAATACGTCTCAATCGATAATTCCGAAAAGATTGCAAAAGAATTATTTTGGCTAACTGTTCAAGAAGATATCCTTTATCCACCAAATAATATAAACAAGGGACACGTTCTATCTTTTTACAGATTCTTTGAAGCTGTGTATGCTGCTGAATATGATGCAAGTATTATGGATGAACTTGAAGAAAGATGTAAAGGACAACCTGAGTTGTATAACATTGGGAATGTTCCGCATCCATCATATTATGCTTTTATAATTGATTTCTAATTCTTATGCTATTTTACCGCCCTTCACGGGCGGTTTTCCTTTTATTCTATGCTCATAATTCTTTGCTAGGATATCGTTTTGGTTATCTTGCCGAAAATATGTTCGCATTCATTGTGGAGGATGATGAAGTTTTTAGAAAATACATGCAGGCTATTGACAGAACGTTTGTTTCGTGATAGAATTGTTGATACAAACAGAAGATATCATTTTATGGGAGGCGTAGATATGGGACGAGTGTACTTATGTATTGATCTAAAATCGTTCTATGCTTCTGTTGAATGCGTTGCCAGAGGCTATGATCCGTTCAAGGTTCCTCTTGTAGTAGCTGATCCGACCAGAGGCGATGGTGCTATAACACTGGCTATTTCTCCTGCACTAAAGGAGCTTGGAGTTAAGAACCGATGCCGTATATTTGAGATCCCTAAGCAGATACAATATGAGATAGCTATGCCCCGCATGCGTAAATACATAGAGGTATCTGCTCAGATCTATGGCATATACCTGCAATTCATGTCTCCTGATGATATCCATGTTTACTCCATCGATGAGGTTTTCATCGATGCTACGCCGTATCTGAAGACATATAACTGCAAAGCTACGGATTTCGCTAAGATGCTAATGAACGCAGTTATGAACAAGACTGGTATCTGCGCTACTGCAGGTATCGGTACAAACCTATATCTTGCCAAGATAGCTATGGATATCGTAGCAAAGCACGTTCCGGAGCATATCGGTCTCCTCACTGAAGAGCTGTATAGGAAACTACTGTGGAATCATCAACCGTTGACTGATTTCTGGGGCTTTGGACATGGTAAAGCCGCAAGACTAGCAAAATACGGAGTCTATGATATGCAGGGTATCACCATGCTGCCAGAGGCTCTTTTATACAAGGAATTTGGTGTTAACGCTGAATTCATTATAGACCATGCCTGGGGACGTGAGTCCTGCACTATGGCAGATATCCATAATTACAGAGGCAAGAGCCGTTCACTATCCAACAGTCAGATATTATTCTCGGACTATGATGTGGACAGCGCTCGTATAGTAATGAAGGAAATGGTGGAAAATCTGGTACTTGAGCTCGTCGAAGAAAACCTCTATGCTAAGGGTATTTCTCTATATATTCGATATTCCAAAGACTGTATACCTGCAACAGGCGGAGCTATGAAGCTTACACAAACAACCTGCTCCATTAAAAAGATACAGGAAGCTTTCGGTAAGCTGTTCATTGATAAAGTAAGAATAGGCTATGGAATACGACAGATAGGTATTTCTCTGAACAATCTTACATATGAACCCGATATGCAGCTCAGCTTCTTCGAAGATCCAGAGGATGATGAGAAAGAGAAGCAGATGGAGGTCGCTATGGTTGATATCCGCAATAGATTCGGGAAGAATGCCCTGCTAAAGGGATTCAACCTCTTTGACAAAGCTACAGGCATAAAGCGCAATACGATGGTGGGAGGTCATAATGGATAAGTCTAATTTACAGAGACACGCTGACAGAGCCGTTCAGTTCGCTCCCTTTGCGGCTCTTAAAGGATACTACGAATGTGTCAGGATGCAGGAGCGTATAACCGAACCCAAGAAAGAACTTGGAGAGGATGAGGCTGAAGAAATCTCCAGTACACTAAACAAACTGCGCGTAGGTATAACTGTTAAGATACGATACTACGACGTTGACGCATATACCAACATAGAGGGAGTAGTGACTGAGATCAATTTTCCGTACCGTAGACTTAAAGTTATCAAGACAACTATACCTTTTGATGATATCTATTCAATAGAAATGCTCAGCAAAGACGTATGCTTTTAAAGCATCATCAGTTTCCTCCTGATACAATCATAATATAGAAGAAATGATCAGTCGCCCCTTTGTGGGGCGGCAACGCATAACTAAAAGAAAATATGTCGATACAAAAATGAAGCAACAATCGCAAAACGTGAAAGGAGAATCACATGGGAATATATGCAGAAACAGCTGTAAATGCAGAGATCAGCAATGTTACTGTGGCTCATATGGAGTATATGGCAGACATCAATTCAGACGGTGCTGTAAACAGTGTGGATGCTTCCGAGATACTCTCAACTTACGCATCAAATTCAGTTAATGGCTGATACAAGCCATACAAAAATTATCCCCGTGCGGATATGACTTAAAAAGAGACCTCACAGCCGAAATCATCTGTGAGGTCTCTTTTTTATTCCTTTACTTTTCCTGCTTTTAGTCTTGTTAAGTAATCTTTTGTCTCGGAGGATATTACTCCCGAGAGCAGGATTATCGCTACAACATTAGGTATTGCCATAAGACCGTTGAATATGTCCGCCAGATTCCAGACTGCTTCAACAGCAAGGTAAGGACCTATGAAAACAGCGGCGATGTACACCCAGCGATATATTCCTGTTATCTTTTTGTTAGCGCCTGTCAGATAAGAAAGGCAGCGCTCCGAATAATAGTTCCAGCCGAGTATGGTGGTAAACGCAAACACTGCAAGACAGGACATGAGTATGAACGAGGATATTCTCTCGCTGAACGGCAGCCCGTAGTCAAATGCATCCATAGTTATCATAACGCCTTTAAGTTCAGAGGTATTGTGGCTTCCTGACATGATTATGGCGAGACCGGTCATTGTACAGACAATGATAGTGTCGATGAATGTACCTGTCATAGTAACAAGACCTTGACGTACATGCTCGTTGGTTTTGGCGGCAGCGGCTGCAATAGGTGCAGAGCCGAGGCCTGCTTCGTTTGAGAAGATACCTCTTGCAACACCGCTTTTCATAGCGTACATCATTACAGTTCCAGCCGCACCGCCTGCGGCAGCTTTAAGGCTGAATGCGCCTTTGATGATAGATGATAATGCTGTGGGTATCTCTGTTATATGGCAGAAAATAATGATAAGACAGCAGCCTGCATAAGCGATTATCATTACGGGGACTACTATCTCTGAAACAGTGGCAATACGCTTGATGCCGCCAATAACGATAAGTGCGGTCAGCAGAGTTATTACAGCACCTGCAATTACGGTAGTCCAAGTGTATTCCATGCCGAATACAGAAACTGTATGACTTTGCTGCGGGTCAAAAAAATTATTTGCAGCTGATGTGATACCGTTTATCTGGGTTATAGTACCTATTCCCATGATACCTGCAAGGAGCCCGAAAATTGCAAACATTTTACCAAGCCATTTCCATTTCTTTCCGAGTCCGTTTTCAATATAATAGAAAGGACCGCCGAGGATATTGCCGTTTTCGTCCTTGATACGGTATTTTACCGCAAGCATTCCCTCTGCGTATTTTGTAGCCATACCGAAAAATGCGGCAAGCTCCATCCAGAACAGAGCTCCTGAACCGCCTGCCGAAATAGCCGTTGCGACTCCGACTATATTGCCTGTTCCAACGGTAGCCGAGAGAGCGGTGCAAAGTGCCGCGAAGCTTGATACTTCACCGTTGCCTTCCTCTTCATTCTTCACCATGTACTTCAATGCCTTGCCAAGTTTATGTACCTGCAAAAATCTCAGTCTGAATGTAAGTAATATTCCGCAAGCCATGATGAGGATAATAAGCGGAAGTCCCCATACATAGCTGTCGATCTGACTGATTATATCGTTGATCTTATCCATTGACACATCTCCTGTCTTAAACTTCGTTAAAATTATATCATGCTTTTGCGTGAAAGTCAACAGGATAAATGTACAGACTTGGATTTTGTCCGTAGTATTTCCATAGTCTGACAGATATTCATTTTTCCATTTATTCTGAACATAGCCCATATCTGTCTTATGAACGCCTGCGTGTGCGAGTTTATCTTTTTCACCCGATGTGATATATTTTGACTCGATATCTGCACCTGAACGATTCTGATAGAAATAATTGAGCACATTGGTCAGCATATTATGTTCGCTGTCACTGTAAATATCAGTACCTAAATTACGATAAAAATGACATAAATGTTGAATACGAATATGCAATTCCTGAAAACCATTACTCAAAAACGAAGATAAAAGTAGAATGGTAGTAAAAACCATAGCTTCGCATTATATCTCCTTCAACAATCGCACGGTAAATGAAAGTACTGCTCTTACCACTTTTTTCACGCAAACTATTTTTCTGAAGCTCAAAATCTTCACAGCCGAAACTGTGTGCAAAATGGTATGAATGATAATATTAGATAATGTGAAGGTAATGTGGAAATCCGGGAATTCTTACTGCAAAACCGTTTCCGTTATATTTCCGTTATTGCAATAAAATTAGATATGTATTTGATACAAATCATGGAATAGCTGCTGTTTGAAAATGGCTAAATATCAGGGATTGCGGATTATAAGCAACATAATGAAATTAAATCATTCTATTCTGGCAGTGTGAGGGTCAGGGGTTCGAATCCCCTATGCTCCACCAGAACAAGAGCCTATGTTTAGCCAAAAGCATAGGCTTATTTGCTTCTTCTATGCATCTTTTCAGAGATACATTTGGAAGATGGCCGTTATATGGCCGTTATGGACAAAAAAGAAGGCTCTCTGTTACGGAGAGCCTTCTTTGTATCATTCTTTGCTTTCCTTTGGTTCCTTCTCACGTAAGCTGAGTTTATCTTCAAGAACATCTGAAGCAATCTCATCAGCAGATTGTATTGCATGAATGTAAATCTTACTTGTAGTATTGATACTTGAATGGCCCAAGCGACGTGATACAGTAGGAATACTAACTCCTTCAGCAATGAGAAGAGTAGCATGGGTGTGTCTAAGGGAATGTGGTGTAAAGTGTGGAAGATTGTTGCGCTTTACGAATTTTCGTACCCAATCGGTAACACTGTAGGGATTCATAGGCGTTGAATCAACTTTGGTGAACAATCTGTCGTTTGGGACTGTTTGAGAATTGCCATCCGCAAGAATGATTTGTATATTGTCCTGCCAGTAATCATCAAGGTCGATGCGCAGCTTCTGCCAGTATTGCTGGTATTCACGAAGCTGATCCAACATTGTGTCCGAAAGCTTGATCGTACGGTATGACGTGTCATTCTTCGGAGACTTTGTAATGATACCCATATGATCTACCGCTTGACTTGTCCTTCGTATATATATGACTTTGTTCTCAAAATCTACATCCTTCCATTCTAAGCCAAGAAGTTCGCCTCGTCGCATACCACTGAAGATAAGAAGATATGCTCGCTTCTACGGGTATGCGTGTCGGTGAAATGGTTTTTCTTAATCGTGACGATGTTAATTTCAACGAGCGTGAATGCGTAGTGCTTGGAAAGGGAGATAAGGAACGTATGGTGTATTTCGATGCCCGTACAAAGCTTCATTTGGAGAATTACCTTACTTCCCGGACAGACAGCGATCAGTTCTTGCGTATTATGCTATGATCTCAACAAATCAGGATGGTGGATATGATGAGAACCAGAAGCTTGCGGCAGATGTAAATCATGATGGATTGATTAATGCCGTAGACGCTTCCAATATTCTTTCGTACTACGCATATGTATCGACTACAAAAGAAACTCCGATGTCAATGGAAGAATATATGAAAAAGAATTAAGAAATTTTCTAATATGATTACCGCCCTTCACGGGCGGTTTTCTTTTTGCCTTGACTAATTCCGTTTTATGTGATATACTAATATCAGAACATATATTCTGCTGTGAGCTTGGAGGTGAGTTACATGTGTATGTCTCTGCGTATAGAGCCAAGAGAAATGGCCGAGGTCCTCATAAAGGTACGGAAGATGGCTTTGGCTCAGGAAATGTCGATAAAACTAGGAAAGAGTCTGTTTATGTCAGGAGATTTGTACCCATCAGATATTGCCCCTGTTCTTGCACCGAACAAATACGGACAAATGGCAATATTTCCAATGGCATGGGGATTTACACATAAAGCTACTACTAAGCACCTTGCAAACTGCCGTGTTGAAACCGCTGACAGCAGACCTATGTGGCGAGACTCTTGGTACAGGCGCAGATGTGTTATCCCTGTATCATGGTACTATGAATGGGGATATCCTATATTTGAAGATGACAATCGCAGTATAACCGAGCATCGCAATACTAAAAAGGTTAAGTTCGCTATTCAGACTGATGGTTCTGACATAACATATATTGCAGGGCTGTACCGTTATGAAGAACACAGTGGCATGCAGGTGCCTATGTTCACTGTGCTCACTAGAGAAGCAGCAGGTATAGTAAAGGATATACATGACCGAATGCCTGTCATACTTGACAAGAACAACATTCAAGAATGGATACGTCCTGACGGAGATTCTAGAGCCATAGTCGAAAAAGCATTGCATAATATGGTCATTGAGAAGGCTGTGGAGTATCATAGATCTCCAACTGAATTCATTGCAATGTAAAGCAAATAGATGGCCGCCCTTCGGGGCGGCATCGCATAAAAGAATATATGTTGCTACAAAAATGAAGCAATAATCGAAAAAGTGAAAGGAGAATTAGCATGGGACTATATGAAGGAATAAAAGACGCAATAGGAATCGCACAAAAAGCTGATAACATCGAGCTGTACAGGCAGTTGATTGATCTGAGCTCACAGGCTTTAGATATGCAGACAGAGATAGTGAGATTACGGGAAGAAAACGCAGAATTGAAAAAAGGTACTGATATAGAGAATAGCTTGATAAGGCACGCCCAGCCGTATTTGACAATAGACGGAGAAAATCCCAAGACATGTTACTGTGCTGTCTGCTGGGGAAAAAAACGTAAACTGGTTCAAATGGACAGAATCAATTGGGATCACGGTCAGATCAAACTCTACTGCAGCAATTGCAAGAATCATTTCATAGATAGTAAACAGTAATGGCGTTATAAGAGATATGCTAATGACTTCAAAACAGGAAGCATACAAAACTGTTCTTACCACTTTTACCACTTTTTTCACGCAAAAGTTTTTCTGAAACAAAAAAGTCCTCACAGCCGGAACTGTGAGGACTCTGTTGTTTTATTCAGATAAACACATTAACGTGAATATCATGCCAATTGAGTATTCTGCGTTTAGTAGACTCTGCATAGATGTACTTCTTAGCATCGTCCAGATTCAGCGTAAAATAGCCGATCTGAGTATATTTCCGAATTACTTCTTTTCGCTTATTGCAGCCTGTACTGTAGACAGGGAGCAGTGAAACTCAAATCAAAAAATAGCTATTTTTCGCCACAAACTCGATATAGAAAAAGTCCTCTACGTGCTGTGGTCATAATTGCTTACAGCGAAAAACAAAGCTGTTTTTCCAGTTCCATAGCCTCATTGAAGTCGTATCCCATTATATCACTCTCTTATTGCACATTGTTTACAATTAGATTGTATCAAATACAATCTAATTTGTCAAGGGTTTTTGTTATTTTGATTTTTAACTATTGATTCCTGTTAAGGAGGAATGAAAAATGTTATTGTGAAAAGGTTTAAAGTTAATTCACCAACAGTCAGCCTCTCAAACAGCAGAGACCCGAGAATAGTATGCCCTCGGGTCTCGGAATAAATATAAAGTTTTGTTAAGGATATGACGGCGCAGCTTTAGCTTTATTATATCGGATCATCATTTCCTTCAGACTCCCTCTCCTCCGAGGTATCCGAATCTGCCTTGTGTTTATGACGAATAACCGCGGTCAATATGATAACAGCCGCAGAAACTGCCATAGTGATGAGGCAGACGATATTCCCCAAAAAGGAGCCTGCAAGTCCGCCAAGTATTATCGGGACTGCTACGACAGCTGTTACAGCAGCGATATGTTTGGTCTGCCCCTTTTTATCCTTTCTTCTAAGCGAGGGCTGAACTGTAAGCGGCAGAAGTTTGTAATTCCCCGAAGACAAAATCGCAGCGTACAGCATAACAGCTGCTCCGAAAATAAGCATCAATATGGAAAATCCGTTATCCATTGCACGTACTCCTCCGTTTATTACAGCTGTCTTTAGTTTTTCTGCTTTTTATCAACTATAGTGCGGCAAGTTCATTTGTTTTGGCGGTAATCTTGGCGTAAAGTGCATTATAATCTCCCGGCGTTTTATTCCGAAGCAATTCAGTAAGCTCACACAACGGGTCGGCAATCGGCGTGAGTGCCATATTATTTACGCCGCCTTTCAGTTTATGTGCGATAAAGTATGCTTTGTCGAGATCACCTGCTTCTAATGCTTCTCCTAGCGCACCGGAGGACAGCTCCTGAATGGTGATGCCCACGAGACGAAGATACAGAGCTTCGTTACCGGCGCAGCGCGACAGACCTGTTTTCGTATCCGCGCCGTATTCCTGAAGTCTTTCAACGGTTAGCATACGTGTTCCTCCTTTTTCAGTTCATTGATGATCAATTTTTCAAATTCTTCTTTTGGAAGCGGACGGGAGAAATAATAGCCCTGGATAATATTGCAGCCCATAGCTTTCAGCTCGGCATACTGCTCAGCTGTTTCCACGCCCTCGGCGATCGTCGGTACTTCAAAGGATTTTGCAAGCCCGATCATTGCTTCGAGGAGTCTGGTATCCTTCTGCTCTTTGAATGCACTGCGTATGAACTGTATATCCAGCTTAAGAGCATCTATCGGCATATCGATCAGCATACTCAACGAAGAATAACCGCAGCCGAAATCATCCATTTCGATGTAAAAACCAAGCTTTCGCAGATTTTTGACTGTTGTAATGATTTGATTGGTTTTTTCCGTATATGCCGATTCGGTAATTTCAAGTAAAAGGTTTTCAGTGGTCAGTCCGTTCATTTCAGTGATATTCAGGAGCTTGTCTGTCAGTTTCGGGTCGTACAGATTGATACGGGATACGTTTACCGAGACAGGCAGGGTAATATTCAAGTTTTCCTTCCAGTCTTTGATCTGTGATGCGACCTGCGACCAGACGTAGTTATCAAGCTCCTGGATCAGTCCGTTTTTCTCAAACAGAGGAATAAACACACCGGGACTAACCAGTCCAAGCGTCGGATGTTTCCAGCGTACCAGTGCTTCCGCGCTGCTTAAAACCGGAACGTCCTGTTTTACATCGAATTTTGGCTGATAGTATACGACAAACTGCTTTTCACGGAGTGCTGTGTGAAAACCGTCGATCAGCTGTTCTTCAAGGATCTCAGCTTCACGCATTGAATGATCAAAGAAGCCGATCGGAGCATTCAGATGATCACGGGCGGTATCTGCCGCCATTTTTGCGCGGTCAAATCTGCGTTCTATGTCAACATTTTTATCAGCATTGACGTAAACGCCCATTCTGAGACGCACACGGTTTCCGCTTATATTGTCCTCGTCGAGACAGGCAGACAGATGTGCGAGCAGTTCTTCGTAATTGTCTGTGTGTATGCAGTACATCATAAAGGTATCTGCTACGCTTCGGCAAACGATGCCGCCAATCTCATCCAGATATGACATTGCATTGTTTGCGATTTTTTTCAGAAGCTCGTCTCCGCTGGCTTTTCCGTAACGGTCGTTGTATGTATGAAAATGATTGACATCAAACACGATCGCATCCGTTGGTGTTTCTTTGTGATACAGATCGAGTTGCGCGGCATAGTGATAGAAGAATTCCTTGTTGTAAAGTCCGGTCAACTGATCCCGTTCTGTCAGGCGGAGTGTCTCCCTGTCTTCGGAGAGCTCTATCGTTCGCAGTATGCGGGCGAGGATAACTTTTGAAGCAGGGTACGGCTTCGGTATAAAATCTATTGCTCCAAGTTTCAGGCATTCTACCTCCGCCTCGTTGTCCGATGTCATCACAATGACCGGAAGACGGGAATATTGTGGATCATTTTTTATCCTGCTGAGGACGTCGGTACCCTGAATGCCGGGAAGATTGAGATCGAGCAGAACTATACTGAGAGTTTCATGCTGATTTTGAATGATTTCCAGCGCTTCCTCTCCGGTTTCCGCGATCACGATGTCATATACATCACCAAGCGTCGCCTTCAGCATTTCCTGATTCACATAATCGTCCTCGACAAGTAAAATACGTCTTCTTTCTTCAGATATACTAAAAAAATTTTTAGCATTCATAACTATGTTCCTTCCTATTCATAACTTCCATACATTGTGGCGGCTTCATCTATACTAAGCTCACCTTTTCCGACTTGGAATGCCGCGACACGCATCTGGACCGTGAGCGGATCCGTGATCCCGAGCATTTCCGGTGAAATAATGCGATCGGATGGTACCTGGCCGAAAGGAGCGTAAACCGAATCAAAGGACAGATCCGTGGTAGGCGTCATCAGACGCTTCAGGGATGCCATATTATTCAGCTCTTCTTTTGTGATCAGAAATCTCATAAATTCATTTGTCATATCCGGATGATCACAGTTCTTGTTGACAGAGAATTCGATGGATGGACTGTCAATAAAGTATCCGCCATCATCTGTCAAAGGTATCGGTGAAAATGTATATTCAAAAGGCTCATTGGTGAACGCTTTCGACTGGCTTTCTCGTTTCTTCGTGCCGGATACAGTATCCCCGGTACAGATCATCATCGGTACATCGCCTTCAAAAAAACGCAGGATCACCTGGGTGTAGTTGTCTTCAATTTCATCACACGCATTGAGATCAATACATCCGTTTCGTATCAGCTGTTCTACTGTGTTCAGTGCCGGACGCATATATTCTCCTGCCGCAGGATCTAATGCATTGGCAAGTTCAAGGGCTTCCGGGTTCGATGCAAGTGTGGCTGCAAAGGCAGGATAAGCGACCGTGTTCATAAAACAGCCGGAGGACTTGAGACTGTAACCCATCATGGGACTGGTGTAACCTTTGCTGTGGAATGCTTTGCACACCGTCAGCAGCTCTGTCCATGTTGACGGGACGCTGAGACCTTCTTTTTTGAACAGATCGTTGTTCACCAGCATACCATAAGTTCTGGAAAAAACAGGTATCATCACCACTTGGTCGTCTTTATCATGGTTGATCAGACCGGAGCGAATGCAGTCGAGATTCAGCGACAGCTCAGGGTCAGAAAGATCCTCCGCAAGCGCAAACATCTGATCGTATTTTGTGTTTCCTTTCATCCCGGCATTGGAGAAGAAAATGTTGGGCGGGTCATTTCCTTGCAGTGCCATCGATATCGTATTGTTATAGTCATCCAGTTTCACATAACTGAGTCGTACATTCGGATATACTTCGTTGAAGCGGTCAAACTCTGCTTCCAATGCTTCAAAGTTATCATAGCTTCCCGCTACTGTGATGCTGCAGCTGGTATTTGTATCGAGATGCGGCTCGAATCCTGAGTCTGATTCTTCATTCATTTTGCTGCCGCAGGCCGTCAGAGATACGGCCATGAATATAGCTGAAATCATGCAGGAGAGCTTTTTCATATCTTTTTTTCCTCCTTGATTCTGTAAATTTCCTTGATGACGAGCTTAATGTCTACCGGTTTTGAGATATGTCCGTTCATACCGGAGTTCAGACATTCGGTGACGTTTTCGGAAAACGCATCCGCTGTCATAGCGATGATAGGAATGGATGATGCCCACGGATCATCCAGCGCGCGGATATTTTTAGTGGCATCGAGCCCGTTCATCTCCGGCATTTGTATATCCATAAAGATAAGATCATAACTTCCTTCTGCTGCAGATTTGATTTTTTCGACGCAGATACGTCCGTTTTCAGCACGTTCTGTATTGATCCCATACATTTCCAGGAGGGCTGAAATGACTTCCCAGTTGATATCAAAATCCTCTGCGATCAGGATGTTCATTCCATGCAAATCAGAATAGTCATTCTCAGGCTCAGCGGATTTTGCACCATTGTCGAGAACATCGTTGATTGTATCGTAAAGCGTGGAGCGAAACAGAGGCTTGCTGATGAATGCGTTTGCGCCGGCTTTCTTCGCAGCACCCTCAATATCTGTTCTGTCATAAGCGGAAATCAACAGGATTGGGATGTCCGGCGAAACCGTCGAACGAATGCGGCGCGTCATTTCGATGCCGTCGATATCAGGCATTTTCCAGTCGAGTATCACAATGCTGTAATCCTGTTCAGTTTCGTGCCGATGTGAAATCATTTCGAGAGCTTTGGACGCACTTTCCGCACAGTCGGCAGTCACTCCGAGTGATTTAAGCGTATCGGCTGCGGTTTCCAGCAGGATCGGATCATCATCCACGATCAGGACATCCATCGGCTCAAGCACCATATCTTCTCTTTGTCGTTCCGCAATTGGAATATCAAGTATCACGGTAAATGTCGTTCCTTTTCCGGGTTCGCTCTGGCAGTTGATCGTGCCGTTCATAAGATCTACCATTTGCTTTGTGATGGCAAGTCCGAGTCCGGTTCCTTGAATGCTGTTTACACGACTGTCTGTCTGGCGCGAAAACGGCTGATACATATTTGCCATATACTCCGGACTCATTCCGATGCCGGAATCGGATACGATATAGGTCAGCTGCACACATCCGGGTTTCTTGCTTTCATCCTCGCGCATATCCACGCTGACATGACCGCCGGGTTCTGTGTATTTGATGGCGTTGGAAAGGATGTTGATATATATCTGATTCAGCCGAAGCTGATCGGCGTAGAGATATTCTTTTTCCATCCGACTGATGCGGAAGTGAAACTCGATGTTCTTTTCCTTGATCATCGGCTGAGAAATGTTCACAAGATTTTCCACAGCCTCGACGATAGAGAAGGTTTGCGGGCTGAGGATCAGTTTTCCGCTCTCAACCTTGGAAATATCAAGGATATCATTGATCAGAGTGAGCAAATGATTGCTCGCCAGCGTGATCTTTTGCAGATTCTCACGGACTGATTCCGTATCGTCGAGATTCTTTTTTGCGATCGTTGTCAGACCGATGATCGCGTTCATCGGCGTGCGGATATCATGTGACATCGTTGAGAGAAAATCTGTCTTTGCTTGGTTCGCAAATGCCGCTTCTCTTGCTGCTGCATGAAGTTTCTGATTGAAGTAAAGCATAACTGTCAGATCAAACACGAACAGGATCAGAAGACCGACTGAAACAATTCCGACCAGCATCCAGTTTTCAGTGTTGAAGTTCAGCTCATTCATCGGCATAAAGCTGAGAAGCCCCCATTCCGCTTTTGAAGCGATCGGAGTATAAGCGAGGATACATTTCTCGCCGCGGGAATTATACATAGAAAATGAACCGGTTGAAGAAGTGATTTTTTCAAATAGCTCCTGTGCAGCAGTATCACTGGAATTGTAAGACCTGTAAAATTCAAAGAAATTGGAATTTTTGAAAGAATGATCCTTGATGATATAATTGCCGTCCGCATCGATCATGGAAAGCTCTGCATTTTCATACTCTTCCTGAGGAAAGATCCATTTCTGCTCCAATTCTGATATTGGCAGTACACGCAGCAATATGGCGTCTTTGGGAACATCGGTATCCGGATCGTAAAGGGTTATAAGATTGCAGAACGCCAGAGATTGTTCGCCGTTGACCGGATTCGTATATGCACGGGAGATATTAATGGAGCTTCCGATGTCAGAGATCCAGCGCACATCTTCGAGGAGAGACACCCGCGCATAAGAAACGCTGTAATCGTCAGGGGCGTCCTGCCTTGCTTTTGAAGAGAGCCCGGACAGCGAATCAAGAAACACAATATGGGCAGAAGCGTTAGGAAGCACATGAGAGATCCGGATGAAGGAAACGGCTTCGTCAATTGTCATGTTCCTGCTGTTGATATAGCGTGCCCACACATCGCAGATGCGTTGTTCGCCTTCAAGATAATTCTCAGTGACACGTTCCATCGCGATTGTGGTATTTTCAAAATGTTCTATCTGTCTTTGCGCTGCGTTTTGGCTCTGAGTATTGGAATACAGAACCACAAAGATCAGCATAGCAATCATAATGAACACGTTAACAATAATGACCATAGTTTTTTTCATAACGTATTCCGCTCCTAAATAATCTTACTTCCATGCCTCTTAGTAAAAGTTGTTTCGGAGGCTTATTTCTGATAAACGATAATGACAGTCAACATAAGTTTCTTGTCAAATACGGCAAAGAAGATGATATTGAAAAATTATATAAAGTATCGTTATATCTTATATAGTAATAATATCATTGCATACGAATAAAGTCAAATGTATTTTTGTTAATAATATACACATTTGTATTATTTTGTATGATTATACAATTCTAAAATATGTATGTTGTATAATGCGACAAGATAAAAAAGCTTTAAATTGTTATATTTCAATTGCAGCAGCATACAAAATTAAAGTTATAAAATGATGACCGCCAAATGGCGGTCATTTGTTTTTCTAAAACATTACCGTTTTTGCGCAAAAAGATTACTCAAGAACAAAAAAGTCCTCACAGTTTCGTCTGTGAGGACTCATTGTTTTTATTCAGATAAACACATTAACGTGAATATCACGCCAGCTTAGTATTCTACGCTTTGTGGACTTCGCGTAAAGGTATTCTTTAGCATCGTCCAAATTCAACGTAAAATAGCTAATCTGAGTATATTTCCGAATTACTTCTTTTCGCTTATTGCAGCCTGTACCGTGGATAGTGTGGAAATCATAACACAATTCACAAAAGGCTATATTTCACCGCAAATATGATTCCCCCCCTTTACATTATATCACTCATTCAGATATTTTACACTAAGACACATCATTACGACTTTTTCGTATAGCAAATAAAATACACGCTCCGATCAAAACACCGCTTGTATTTAGTATCACGTCATCAATATCTGAATGCCTTTCTGTACATAACAACTGAGAAAGCTCAATAAAGATAATAAAACAAATACCGGCAAACACAGTTTTTTTGATATTATCAAGCTTTCTAAAACAGATAGGCCATACTATTCCTACTGGTATAAACATTGCTATGTTCCCTATAATATTGATAAGCCATCCATCATATCTGTCAAAGAGAAAAAAGAACGGGATTAAACTTATCATGTCAGACAATGTAGTTGAAAATCCAATCGTTAGAGTACCTATTTTCCCGTCATCAAAATGTAACGGGAAGTATACAAATCTTGCAATAACTACAAGGCATATGTATACAAGAAGCATCTGAAGTTCGCGTTTTACCGAAAACTTCTTGAATCTGATCGCAATTATGAATCGCACAAGTATCCAAATGAGAGTTATAAAAATAAACATCTGTAGATAGGAAATCTCGATCATAGTCACTACCGCATCCTTCCTTTAGCAG
>Ga0129313_1000573_pt1 | contig 29671 bp, 29 predicted proteins | sample O1105metagenome_FD_94436 | JGI IMG/M metagenome (GOLD analysis project Ga0129313, IMG submission 94436) | Orangutan group fecal microbial communities from fecal samples from Wisconsin, USA - O1105 metagenome | ecosystem: Host-associated > Mammals > Digestive system > Large intestine > Fecal...
GCAGTCTATATCAAGCATCCGCTTTCCGTGAAATATATGCATCGTTTTATGAAACTGCAGTGTAGGTGTATGGCCGAATATAACGTTTTTTCTCGCAGGCATCAGGTCAAATGGTGTCAGACGATGCCAAACCATAAATTCTTTCAGTTTATAGCGTCTCATATTTTCTGTTTCAAAAAGCTCCTGCGGTGCGGCGTGAACCAGTATGAATTTACGCCTGTTGACAGTTATCTCTAGTTGTACAGGAAGTGTCTCCAGATAGCAAAGCAGCTCCTCCTGCTCCTCTTCTGTAAGGTTGAAATACTTATCAAAGGTATCGAGACTTCTATTATTCCTCCACACATATTTGTAATGGAGATTTTCGGCACACATATTTGTAATGGAGATTTTCGGGATGCCGTAAGGCATTTATCATCATATACTCGTGGTTGCCCAGTAATAATGTGCAATTCTGCATTTTTCGTATCTGCTGCAGCAGTTCAATTCCGTATTTCCCGCGGTCGATCACATCTCCGAGGATATACAGATGGTCCTCAGGTTTCAGTTCAATCATGGAGAGTATAGTATCGAACGCTTCCTTATTGCCGTGAATATCAGAGAGAACGTAATGCATCAGATACCGCCTCTTATTTCTATTATTGTCAAGTTATAATCTCCTTTTTATTCTTATAGCGTTTCAACGCCATTAAACAGAAAATGCATTTTATCAATATGCTTATCAGTATGCCAATGTCCGAGATACCATGACTTATATTCTATTGCTTCTTCTATGGTATCAAGCCATTGTTCCGTACTGTTATCTACTTTTGACTGGTCTATTCCTGATAGGAAACACTCTGTAGGGATATATTTATACGGACAGGTATGAGAAAACACTACGTCTATTTTATTGTTCTTTATCTGCTTCTCAACGTATTCCTTTATTGTCGGCGACGGCTGCTCGTCCGGCCACCAATTATAGCCGTTTCTCAGGCGATAAAACTTATCAACGCTGTATGCGCCGCCTATAACTATGCACTTATTGCCTTCAAGCTCAAATATGTCTCCGTCTACAGGAAACAGTATATTCGGATACTCCTCCTCATAGAGGACACGTCCGCCGTTCCAGTTCTTTTCCTGATATGAAGCTATATTCTGAGGACGGTTCTCATGATTGCCGTGAATACAAAAGAATGTAACTCCGATATTGTTCATTTCTTCTTTTATAAACTTATCCCGCAATCTTCCTGTATAGTTTACTTAGAATGAACAAAACCAATAATACCAACAAATAAACGATAGTATTAGTTTGCATCATACTTTCTCGTAGTTCCGACTTTCCTCTCTTTATATGGGCTTGAGCCATTATTTCTGCTATTTTATCTTCGGTATTCTGATGGTTCCCGTGTTGTGAGATAGGCTCAGGTTGGGAATCTTCTCCTGCCATAAGCGGTTCGAGAATAGGCAATTCATCGGTATTATTTAATTTATCACTCATATCAATTTCCTTAATCATATTTTTTATCTAAATTCCGATTTGGTTTATGTTAGTTACAATTATAGCATAGCTAGGAGGAAAGGTCAATCGTACTGACTATACCGTCAAACATTAGCATTGTTAACCTCGGTTAACAAAATCCGCAATATTCTTCAAAAACTCTAAAAAGCACTCAGTGATTCTCAGCGATATTTCGAGGGAAAATAAACGCGTTGCTGCACGGTTGCTGCAATTGCATAAAAAAGGGCATAAAAATAAGCACTTCCGAATGCTCGAAAGTGCCGATATTACGTTGGTTGCGGCGGCTGGATTTGAACCAACGACCTTCGGGTTATGAGAAGCGATTGGGGTATATCGCCCCATGCCGCATAGTGCCATATACCGCGTAAAACAGGCATTTCTCATTTTCGCTCACGGAGAGTAAAATACAGTTTTTTCGCCGCGTAGCTGTACGGTAGCTGTACTTTTTGTCCGTTTTTTCCTGTTTTTTCATGACTGTTATTTTACTATCTGCAATTTAGCAAAATAATGACATTTCATGCTTTTCAGTCAAACTTCGTAATCGTCAAATTCCCTTTATCCAATAAAAACTATAATAAAAATGACTAAGGAAGTCTAAATGAAGTTTGATTGGAATGAATGCAATTCAAAGGGAGCTATCAAAAATGCGACGTGCTTTATTTGACGTTTACGCTGCTTCAATTTCTGTTTACACTTGTTAATAGTATACCATATTGATTATAAAAATGCAAGAAAAACGTAAAGCTCGGGCTTAGCCCGAGCTTTGAATTACTTATTGTATCCGTTAGGATTATTCTTCTGCCAGTTCCAGGAGTCACGGCACATATCTTCCAGAGACTTCTCAGTCTTCCAGCCAAGAACCTTTAATGCCTTGTCAGCATTGGCATAGCACTCGGCAAGATCGCCTGCACGTCTTGGTCCGTATACATGGTTTACCTTGATATTGTTTACCTTTTCAAAGGTATCAACGATCTCAGTTACGCTGTATGGAGTACCTGTACCGAGGTTGAATATCTCGCAGCACTTGTCGTTCTTAAGGATATAGTCGATAGCCTTAACGTGTCCCTTTGCAAGGTCAACAACGTGGATATAGTCACGGGTGCAGGTACCGTCAGCTGTTGGGTAATCGTTGCCGAAAATAGTAAGGCATTCGCGCTTGCCAACTGCCACCTGTGACACGTAAGGCATAAGGTTATTAGGGATTCCCTGGGGATCCTCACCTATCATACCAGACTCGTGTGCTCCGATAGGATTGAAGTAACGGAGAAGGATTACAGAGAGCTTCTCATCAGCCTTTGCAGCGTCCTCGAATATCTGCTCCATCATAGACTTGGTCCAGCCGTAGGGGTTGGTACAAGCTCCGCGAGGCATTGTCTCAAAGTATGGAACAGGATTAGCTTCACCGTATACAGTTGCAGATGAACTGAATATGATGTTATTAACGTCAAAGTCCTTCATTGTCTCAAGAAGCGCAAGTGTAGTATCTATGTTGTTGCGATAGTACATGATAGGCTTCTGAATAGACTCGCCTACTGCTTTAAGACCTGCAAAGTGGATAACAGCGTCTATCTTGTTTTCCTTGAATATCTCAGCAAGCTTTGCGTTGTCCTTGATGTCGAGCTCATAAAGCTTAACGGATTTGCCTGTTATCTTCTCAACTCTCTTAATTGATTCTGGGCAGCTGTTTGAGTAGTTGTCAGCAACTACTACGTCATAGCCTGCATTTAAAAGCTCAACTGCTGTGTGGGAGCCTATGTATCCTGCTCCTCCTGCTAATAATACTGTTGGCATTTCTTTTCTCCTCCTATTGAAGTCAAATAAACAATACTTTAGTAAAAGCTGTCCCGAAGGACAGCTCTAAATATTATTCAACCGTAACGCTCTTAGCAAGATTTCTCGGCTTGTCCACGTCAAAGCCCTTGCCTATAGAAACATAGTAACCAAGAAGCTGGAGCGATACTACCGACAGGCTTCCTGCAAAAAGTTGATCTATCTTAGGTACATATGATACAAACTCGGCAGTATCTTCAATAAAATAGTTTCCTGCTGTTGTAACAGCCATGAGATGAGCTCCACGGCTCTTTACCTCTACCATATTGCTGATGGTCTTTTCAGTAAGGTTCTCCTGAGTTACGACGCTGATAACTATTGTACCGTCCTCAATAAGGCTGATAGGACCGTGCTTGAGCTCACCGGCAGCATAAGCCTCAGAATGAATATAGCTTATCTCCTTGAGCTTTAGGCTGCCCTCCATGCCGATAGCATAGTCGATACCACGACCTATAAAGAATGCATCCTTGATATTGATAAGCTTATTAGCGAACCACTGGATACGCTCCTTATCCTGTAATATTTTCTCAACCTTTTCAGGAATAGTATTTATCTCAGCGAGCAGAGTCTTATAGCGCTTTTCCTCTATCTCATTTCTTGCCTTTGCAAACTGAAGAGCAAGAAGATATCCTGCAATAAGCTGTGTGCTGTATGCCTTTGTTGTTGCAACAGATATCTCCGGTCCTGCCAGTGTATAGAACACATTGTCAGCTTCACGGGCAATTGAAGAACCTACAACATTTACGATAGCAAGAGTCTTTACGCCCTGCTCCTTTGCTTCACGCAAAGCAGCAAGTGTATCAGCTGTCTCACCTGACTGGCTTATTACAATAACAAGGCTGTTCTTGCTGAGCTTCATCTTTCTGTAGCGGAACTCGGAAGCAAGCTCAACTCTAACCTGTAAGCTTGTGAGCTCCTCGATAACATACTGAGCAGTTACGCCAACATGGTAAGCACTGCCGCAGGCAACTATGTATATCTGCTGTATCTGCTGCATTTCCTCGTCAGTAAGGTTTACACTGTCAAAATGTACCTTGCCGTTAGTTACAACAGAATTTATAGTATCCTTGATGACCTTAGGCTGCTCATGTATCTCCTTCATCATGAAGTGCTCATAGCCGCCCTTTTCAGCAGACTCAGCGTCCCACTTGATCTCGGTAAGCTCCTTGATAATCTCCTCACGGTCAATATTGTAGAAAGTTACCTTGCCCTTTTCAAGACGGGCAATTTCCATATTGCCGATGTAGTAAACATTGCGTGTGTACTTGAGAATTGCAGGAACGTCTGAAGCAACATATGTCTCACCGTCTGCAATACCGATTATCATAGGACTATCCTTACGGGCTGTATAGATTTCGCCTGCATAGTCCTTGAACATTACGCAGAGTGCATAAGAGCCGCGGATACGGTACATTGCACGGGCAATTGCATCAACAGGACCGCCGTTGTATTTCTTGTAATAATAGTCAACGAGCTTTACTGCAACTTCTGTATCAGTCTGGGACTTAAACTCATATCCAGACTTAACAAGCTTTTCCTTGAGTTCCTGATAGTTCTCGATGATACCATTATGAACAGCGATAACATTCTCATCATCACTTGCATGAGGGTGAGCGTTTAACGCAGAAGGCTCGCCATGTGTAGCCCAACGAGTATGACCAATACCGCAGCAGCCTTTTACAGCCTTCCCGTTATCAGTCTTATCAGCAAGCTTTTTCAGCTTGCCTTTTTCCTTGATTATCTCGGTATCCTTATCGCCTAAACGAACTGCAATACCAGCAGAGTCATAACCTCTGTATTCAAGCTTTGAAAGTCCGTCAAGCAACACCGGTGCTGCCTGTCTTTTACCTGTAAATCCAACTATTCCGCACATAATTATTTCCTTTCCTAAGCACCACAAAAGCATGATTTATTATCCATGCTTAATCCTTGTAACTTCAAAATACAATTATAGCAAGCCATTTATATTACTATATATCTTTTTCATCCTGCAATTCAAATCAATATTGTTAACATAATTACCCTTTAACATTTAAATTGAGACTATAATAATATCGTTTATAAAAAACAATGCGTTTTATACACAAATCATTTCTTCAATAGATTAATCTATTCTAATTTTCAATACTACCTTTTTAATTTTCATTTCATTGTTAACTAATAAACCAGGCATATGAGCATGTTCAGGATATAAGACAACATAACTACCACTTCCAAGAACCATTTCCAACACATTTAATGTACTTTCGGAAGCCATCCATAAAGCTGCATCAGAATCCTCGTCATAAGCTGAATCAAGAGTAAGGTTATCGCGGGAACTTACTTTGATTTTTTCTATACCGTTTATCATAAAATGAACATCGATATACTTTTTATGAGCCTCATACTTTGAATTTTCTTCTTTTCTGGTAATATACTCCTGAACCGTGAAATATGAGTATTTATCAATAATATATTTCCCAATTGATAAATTTGTTAAGTCTTGTTTTTTTACAAATTCTATAGCATTATTAATTTTCCGTATTAATTCTTGCTTTTCACTCATACACTCACTTCTTTTCAAGCCAATATTTATTATATTTTTTAATTTTATCAACAGTAATAATTAGCTAAGTCTCTTTGCTGTTTCATAAATATTATTAAGCTGATTGTCTAACTTACAATAATATGAATGCAGCATCTGCATCATCTCAAAATCTTCCTCAGAGTCAATATCTAACACCAAGAAATCAGGCATTTCAATGATTCCACAGTTATAATCAAGAATTGTTTTGGTTATTTGTGAACTTAAAAAGTTAGGATTATACGCATAAATACTTGCATTCATTTCAAAAGACTGTGGTGCTTGCTGGCGTGCAGTATAATTTGATTCACAAATTTTTCTGAAAAAACCATTCTCTTTCTTTTCGACCATATTAAAATATGGACTTCTTCTTGCTTTTACTACACTGAATACAATATCATATTCCTTATTATTGTATTCAGAAACAATATTTTCCAAATCTTCTAAACGTCTATATGGCGAAGTAATATCTAAATCAATAATTACATCAAAAGCTTTTTCTTTAGATAATGACAGGAATGTATCTTTTATAACCTCAACCTTAGGGGCTGTATCTCCTGCAAGACTTTCTTTTCTTTCAACAAAAACTATATTGTTCACAGTCTTTTGCTTCTTTATGCAATCAACCAGTTCAGGACTATCGGTATTAACTGCAACAGTAACGTTGTTTTCAGAATGTGCATCTATATATGCCTTTATCGAAGCCAATGTATAATATACAAGTGGAACCCCATTCATTTCCTTAAGGTTCTTGTTTTTGAATCCCTTAGAGCCTGCGCGTCCGCAAATAGTAAATAATATGTTCATCAATAACCCCTCGTTATCTTTAGTATTCTACAAGCCTCATCCAGATCATTGTCACAGACTGTCTTTCCGCTAATAATATCAATAAAATGCTGAAGCTCGCGTATTTGAAATTCGTTTCTTTCTTGAGAAAGATCAATTATTTTTCCTGCTTTTAAAAAATGTATTTGCTGATTGACCAGATCGGCAATAATTGTATCATCTTTCATGTACAATTCAACCTTACGTATAGTCTGCCTGCCGAAATAATCAAGGTGAAGTTCTACTATTTTATCCGTGTATTCAGCAATATACACTGCAATATCATCGGAGTCAATCTCTAGATCTGATTTCCTGCTTATTATACTTTTTACACTTTTGGGCGATCCAATAAGATAATGAATATAATCCCATTCATGAATTAAATCTATTGAAACGCCCCCGCCTAATTCCTTATGAGCACTATACGTATTCCTGTAATCAGTGCCTGGGCGCCAGTCAGGAAGATAACTTGAAGAAATGCATCGCATTGAATATACTTTTGAAAAATCAATATTTTCCTTCAAATACTGAATAACATTGGTATATCTAAGTGGGCAAGCAACATAAAACACCTTATCTAAGCTGATAAATTCGCTGATATCTTCTTCTCCCGTTTCAAAAACAGGCTTTTCGATAAAGAAATTATCGCTTTTATCAATGCATTTCTTAAGTGTTTCATAGTGCTTACTGGTAGGATTGGTTATAAAAATAGCATCATATTTTTCACTAAGCTCATCATATGAAAAATATATATTCGATAAATTGCGCGAAAAATCCTCATCAAGCTTGTTTCCGTTGCCGCTTCGCAATACATCAATGCTTATCTCAGTGCCAACTAATTTTTTTAGGTTAAGAATATGCCTGCGTGCTATTGAACCTAAACCAATAAAACAAACTTTCATTTTATCTTCCTTCAATCTGATCAATTATTGATAAGGTATACTTGTCCTTTTCAATTGAATATTTAGACTCTGTACCTTTAAAAACAGCACTCAGGAAATCATTTATCTCATCACTGTACTGATTTTCAATGATGTTATCCGCATAGCCATCAGTATGCTCTACATTGTCATATACGGATATCTTCTTAACTTCCTTTTTCTCGATATCATAAACTTCAAGATCATCGTTGTGACCATGCCAGAACAAATGCAGTTCCTCGCCTATAATCTCAAGGCTAGTTACTGCCTTACGTGAAACAGTATCAGCTAAAAAGGCACCTATATTACCGTTTTCATGTCTCATATCAGCGATAATACTGTCATTGAACTCTATATCAAGTCCGGTACATCTCTGTGCATTTGATGTAACACTGCTAATTTTTCCGAATGTATTTATTATCCAGGGAAGCTGGATAGCAAATATTTCCCTAACACCATTGGTCTCCTTTTTGCCAATAAAGAAGTCCTTATAGCTTTCCCAAGGATGCCAGTCAGGAAGATACTGTCCTATATGATAGATATATGTTAACGGCTTAGTCGTTTTCTTTACGTATTCGTCTATCTTTCCAATCATTTTGTTATATAGCATCGTGCTTGACATAAAGACAACACAATTTTTCTCATTTGCAGTCGAAATTATTCTGTCATAATCGTTATCAACAAGATTAAGCTCTGTAAAAACATGAATATTGTTTTCAAGAAGCTTGATGATTATTTCTGCATGATGTCCAGGAGATGTACATACGAAAGCAATATCAGGCTTATCTTCCATCGCCTTCTGAAGATCAACAAACGGTTTTATACCTGCCTCTTCAGCCTGCTTGACTCTTTCGGGATTACTGTCAACAGTTATGATATCAACATCATTTACAAGTTTTTGCAGGAGCCTAATCCTTCTTCTTCCCATTGAACCATAACCTACGATCAATGCTTTCATAAACACACCTCAGTCTTTTCTTTGTTTTATTATTAAATTCGGACTCTGTCCAAAAACAATGCTATTATCGGGGATTGTTTCATTTTTTATGTAAGTATTTGCCGCAATCAGTACATTATCTCCGATAACACTGTTCCCTATTATCTTTGAATCTGAATACATGATAACATTATTGCCTATGACAGGATATTGCAGAACGCCATTGTTATAATTACCTCCGACCGTACAGCCCTGATAGAAGAAAAATTGGTTGCCGTACTTTGCTCTGCCCATGACAGTTCCGAGCGGATGCTCACACGACCATTCCTCTGGCAATTCTATAGCATAAAAGAGGTCAACAGAATTGAGCATTTTATTCAAATAATACACTTTGTCAGCCGCTCCGCTGTGAATTTGATACAATTCTCTGCTGAGCCAATACAAATAATTACAGTTTATCACACTATTAAAAGGACTGAGATCAGCCCTCAGATACTTATTATTAAACCCTGACAATGCTTTTTTTGCTTTTTTTTCAGCTATATCACTAACTGATATAATTTCTTTTTCTTCATCCTCAGTAAGTGCAAAAATATTTTTTAGCTGATGGATCGCCATTTCCTCAATTCTCAAAATCATCACCCTTTATATCATAAAACCTTTTCTTAAGATTGACTTTATCATTCATTAATACATCTTTTATGATGTTTACAATCTTTTCTGATGTATTACCATCACCATACATCAGGGTTGAAATATGCTCCATTGATTCAGCATTATGTATTGCCTCAACAATATCTTTGCAGTCAGGCTCACAGTTGATTATAGTTTCAGCCATTAGCCTGCCTTTCTGGCGATCACCGATATTTACTGTAGGAGCTCCCAGAACAGGAGCTTCTATGATACCGCTCGAAGAATTACCAAGTACAAATCTGCAATACTTGACTGCACTTAGGTACCTTGTCATTCCCAGAGAAGAAACAAGCCGGACATTCTCATGCCTGTCAGCAAATTCGCCGATGAGCTTGTTAACCATATCTCCGCCAGCATCGGCATTTGCCATTGTAATGAGATAATAATAAGCACTACACTCCTCCATTGCTTTGCACAATTCAAGTGTCTGCTGCTTTGCAGAATCAGCTTCAAGAGTAACAGGATGAAAAGTAACAACAGAGTATGGCATGTTTTCGGGAATACCGACCTCTAATCTGATATCACTTTCATTCAGCAGCGGAGCTTTTAATATATTTTCGGTACTCAATGCACCTACAAAAAATACTCTTTCAGGTGATTCCCCGAGTTGGATAACTCTGTTTCGATATGCCTCTGTTGAAGTAAAATGCAGATAACTCATCTTTGACAAAGCATGACGAACACAGTCATCAACAGCACCTTCTGTAACCTCACCACCATGTAAATGAGCGATAGGAATACGTTCATTCATTGCCGCAGCTGCAATTCCAAGCATCTCGGTTCTGTCTCCGAGAAGGACAACCATATCAGGTTTGTCATCTCTAAAGCATTCAGCAAATCCCGTAATTGCATTTGCCATAGTTATCGAAATATCAAATGGAGTATTTCCGTCCTCTAAGATCGGTATCTCATGAGATATATGGAAACTGTCTATCTCAATAAATTTCTTGGTATAGCCATGCTTTTCAGACAAATGAGTACCTGTAACTATAAGATCAAGTTCAAGCTCGTTATCATCATCTATAGCTTTTATAAGCGGAGTAAGTATACCATACTCTGCTCTTGTAGCTGTAACAACAGCGATTTTTTTCATATTTCTATCAACTCATCTTCCGAAAAATCACGTTTTGCAGTCTGACCTATGACATCATTCCATTTCATCGGTGAAATACCGCTACCTGGTCGTTTAGTTGTCAGATTATCAGCTGTAAATTTATCTCCTGCCTTGATGTCTTTAAGAGCAACTATGCTCTTTCTGGCAACAAGACGGTTTTTCATTTCAATTTCAGAAGGCTTTTTCTCGCCGTTACCGATAGCCTTCTCAATATTCCTTATGCCTTCAACCATTGCTTTAAGTTCTGATGGTTCGAGGCTTGCCTTATGATCGGGACCTTCCATATTTCTGTCAAGAGTAAAGTGCTTCTCTATTACTTCTGCTCCGAGAGCAACAGCAGCAATAGGTACTTCTATACCTTTTGTATGATCTGAATACCCCACGGGATATCCAAATTCTCTTTTCAAAGTAGACATTACATTAAGATTTACTTCGTCAAAAGGAGCAGGATATTCAGTTGTACAATGCAGAACAGTTATGTCGTTAGTTCCGTTGTCTTTTAAAACCTTCAATGCATCTTCAATTTCGTTCATTTCACACATTCCTGTGGAAATAATCACCTTCTTACCTGTCTTAGCAATCTCGACAAGATATGGATAATTCGTTATTTCACCAGATGGAACTTTCCATATATTCTGCATTGGATCAAGGAAACGAATACTATCAATGTCAAAAGGTGTAGACAAAAACATTATTCCAACTTCATTGCAATACTTAGCTAACTCAACAAAATCGTCATAACTAAGTAAAAGCTTACTAAGCATCTCTTTTTGTGACTCTTCTTTACCAATATTCTTTTTCTGATAATCTGCCATTTCAGCATGCTTAGAAACCAATGAATCAAGCTTTGCAGTCTGAAATTTAACAATATCAGCTCCGCATTCCTTAGCAGTTATGACAAGTTGCTTTGCTATCTCAAGACTGCCGTTATGATTAACTCCAGCTTCAGCAATTATTAATGTTCTGCCCAAAATTATCACCTCAATAACTACTTGACTAATCCAACTCTAGTGGTGTTGTCATTCACATTATCAATTACAGTACTTCCTGCACCAATAATAACATTATTTCCTATTTCTATACCTTGTATAACCACAGAGCCTGCGCCTATCAATGAATCATTACCAATTTTCACATTTCCACACAGCTTTGCTCCTACAGAAATATGTGTAAAGCTGCCTACAGCACATTCATGCTCAATAACTGAATTAGTATTGATTATAGCTTCATCACCAATAGTTGCATCAGCATTTACAATTGTACATTTACCAATAAATATACCCTTTCCTAATTTAGCGTATTCAGAAACAACTGCTGATTTATCAATTATATTGACCATATTAAAACCAATTGACTCCGCTTTTTCAAAAAGTATATGTCTTACCTTAGTTGATTTAATACTGCCAACAGTTATAAATGCATCAGTAAATCCAGAAGCAAGCAAATCAGAAAGAACATCATCATTACCAGCTACTCTACATCCCATTATCGTAGAATCAACTGGAATATCATTATCAGTAATAACGATCTCATCATATTCACTGTTTCTCAAAAGCGAATCAAGGACAGATTTGCAATGTCCTCCGCCGCCAATAAGAACTATTTTTTTGTCCATACTTAACTCCGTTTATGATACAGAACCACTGTTAATACGATCTTCCATCTTCTTCATCTCTTCAAATTCTCCCATATCAAGGAAGGAATTCTCGCTTATAGGGTACATTCCGACCTTCAAGCCATCACTCATAAGCTGATCTGCAAGATGTGTCATGTGATAGAAAGTATCATTAGGTATTTTTTCAATGTACTTAGGATCGATCACATACATTCCTGTATTTATAAAATACGAAAGTTGCGGCTTTTCTTCCATTGAAGTAATAACGCCATTCTCTGTAGAATGAAGAACACCATATGGTATAGTAACATTTTTAAGAGAAGACACAATAGTTAATGCATTTCCTGATTCCCTATGATAGCTAAGAACTTTTTCATAGTCAGCCTGAATCAGGATATCACAGTTAGTTATAATAACCGGTCTGTCAAACTTTTTTTCAATAAGCTTTATGCTTCCAGCTGTTCCAAGCGGCTTGTTTTCTTCAACATATGTAATGCTGTAATCTGGAGCAAGCTCTTTAAAATACGACTTTATCATTTCTTTTTTATAATTGACAGTCAGATAAAAATCATTTGCGCCGCAATTATAAAAACGATTTATGATTCTTTCAAGAATCGGAATATCTCCAATTGGGATAAGAGGCTTTGGAAGTATCTTTGTATAAGGATAAAGCCTTGTTCCCTTTCCGCCTGCCATAATGATTACCGGTGTTCCATTAAGTCCATCAGTGTTTTCGTTTGCAGATTCTTTATCACTTTCAAAGAGAATATCAACTATTTTCTTTTCAGCATTAACAATCGGAACAGAATCAATATGCTTGTTTTTCATGAACTCGTATCCAGCTTCCTTCTCATTTTCAAGAAGCATTTTGGGATTCTTATTCATCATTTTATCAGCAGCACCATTAAGATCTCCTGTTTTAATTATCCATCTGCGTATATCACCATCAGATAAACTACCGATCAACTTGTCATCATCATTGACAATAAAAAGAATTCCGCGTGTATTATTATCAATAAGCTGCATTGCCTCAACGGCAGTAACATTCTTGGAGGCTACAAATTTAGCTATATCACTTTTTACCATTGTCCAATTCCTCAAATAGTTTCTTTATCTCCGAAGCAACATACTCTATCTCTTCATCAGTAATCTGTGTACTTGAAGGTATATTCAGTATTCTTTCTGCGTAATACGGAGCCTTTTCAAGCTTATATGTTATTTCATTAAGATATGGCTTCTGTTCGTTAATAAGTCCCCAGATAGCTCTAGTCTGGATTCCCTTGTCCTGAAGCTTTGTAATGATTTCTCTCATCTCAACAGTTATACGCTCTCTGTTTATTTCAAGAGAATAAAACCATCTGTTAGATGATGTTCCTTCACGGAATGGAATAAGTTTAGCAAGCTCATAGTTTTCAAAAAGCTTTGCATACTTATCATAATTTACCTGCTTACGGCGAATAAACTCTGGAAGCTCTTCCATCTGAGCTACACCCAAAGCAGCCTGTAAATTTGTCATACGGTAGTTATAACCAACTTCATCGTGGATATAGTAATGAGGATCTGTCTTAGCCTGTGTTGAAAGGAAACGAATATGGTCAACTGTCTCAGACTTATTTGAAGTAACAGCTCCGCCGCCTCCGGTTGTAATTATCTTGTTTCCATTAAAGGAATATGCACCGAAATCACCAATAGTACCAGCGTATTTGCCTGCAAATTTACCGGAAGTATAGTGTGTACCAAGCGCTTCTGTTGAATCCTCAATGACCTTAAGTCCATATTTATGAGCGATGTCCATTATAGCTTCCATATCAGCCATATTTCCGAATACATGAACAACAACAATTGCTTTGACCTGACATCCTTTAGCTTTATATGTAAGCTTTCCGTCAGCAAAATCACACTCGTTCTCACAAAACTCGCGAAGCTTTACAGGATCGAGGCAGAAGCTGTCATCACAGTCTATAAATATAGGCTGTGCAAACTGATACTTTACCGGATTTACTGCTGCAATAAAAGTAAGCGGAGGCACGAGAACAATATCTCCAGGCTTAACGCCGCTTTCAACTAAAGAAAGATGAAGCGCTGAAGTACCGCTCTGACAAGCAGATACATTATCCGTATGCAGGAACTTTGCCATTTCTTCTTCAAGCTTAGTTATATATGCACCGCCGGTAGACACCCATCCCTGATCAATTGCATCATCAACATATTTTCTTTCATTTCCCTCAAAATTAGGAATAGACAGAGGTATAAAACGTCCCATAATTATATCCTTCTTTCAATGATCACATTTTGCTGTCAAGCGACTTGCCTTTTTCAATATGTTCGAAATTAGGTAAGTAAGACTTGATTATATCAACGACCTCTTCCTTTGAGGTTGTATCCTTTGCAAAAACATCTGTAAGCTTGTTAAACAGTATCTCAATGTCCTTTCTGCTTGGTATCTCCTTATCAGTTATAATGCCAAGCGCAGAAAATCTGTCCATATCAAGGCTTTCATTCTCTGTATAAAACTCTTCAAATGACTTTTCACCCGATGTGTTTGATACTGCATAATGTACTGGATACTCCATACTGCCGTTTCTAAGGTTCTTTGCTTTCTTTATTGCTTCTTCGTCCGAAGAACAGTGTAACACTTCATATCCGTATTCATGCAGAAGATTGGTTGCAATAGAATCAAATGTCATCATCTGCGACTCTTCAAGCTTGGGGAAGAAGATCTCTCTGTTGTTTCCAAGCATACATGAAAGCATACAGATCTGTCCGCTCTCCTCAGGAGATACGAAATATCTCTTTACATCAGACGGAGCGCTGAGAGGCTGGAGCTTCGATATTCTTGCAAGGAAACCTGCTGGCAATGAACCGTTTGAAAAAGCAACATTTGCAAATCTTGCAGTCTTTACAGGGAACTTATCTGAATACGAGAAGATAAGATCCTCCATTATTCTCTTACTCGCTCCCATGATATTCACAGGATTTGCAGCTTTATCGGTCGATACACAGAAATACTCCTCGGGCGGATACTGTTCAAGAAGATCAAGCAATATCTTAGCATTCAGAACATTGTTACGGATAAGAGCTTCAACAGAGTATATATCCTTCTCGCTTCTTACGTGTTTGTGAGCTGAGAAATTAGCAACAATGTCAAATCCTCCGCGGGCAATAAACATCTTACGGAATACACTGGAAGCAAAATCCATAGGATAAGGAATATAATCATCAGGTACAAACATACCTTCTGTACTTCTCAGATCTCTTGTGAGTTCAGCAAGTGCGTTTTCATTGATATCAACAACAACAAGAGTCTTTGGCTTGAATGGAAGAATCGCCTTTATGTATGAGCTTCCAATACTTCCTGCACCGCCAATAACAAGAACACTCTTATCCTTGATCTTTTCAGTAAGTCTTGACCTGTTTCCCTCTATATCACCAAGAAACATTGACTCTGGTCTCTTGGTTACGTATTTTGAAATAAATGACGAAAGTTCAAACATATTTGACCTCCTAATTTGTTTTTGAAGCTTTTTTTCTAAACAGATTAATTATCTGATCTTTGTACTTAACTATTGCAAAAATAAAAATGCAACCGTATATTGCCACAATTATATATCTACAAATCGGCACCTTGTATAGAAAATTAACGCCAACAGTTATAGCGGCTGCAACTCCCAACATTCCTAAAATAAATTTGTTCGGGTATGTTTTACTGTAACCTAATATATAAACTAACACTATATGAGCAAACACCAGCCAAACAAAACTTATGAGTGTAGTATATGCAGCGGCAATATATCCATGTTTTGGAATCAATAAGTAATTCAAAACATAATTAATTCCTGCAGCAGAAACACTTGCTATTGCCATTCCCACAGTATGCTTTGTAAACTGTTCAACATTAACATACATTGTATACACAAACTGACATACACATCCAAGCATTACAGGCGGCATTACGTACTGAGCCTCCATGTATGATGCCTTTCGTCCCATTATCATCATAATATCAGGAGAAATAAGCATGATGCCAACGGTAAAATACATGAAAATAAGCACATACTTCTTTGCAAATTCACGTACTTCCGAAAATGCATGATCATTAAGCTTTTCACCTAACCATGGTGCAAAAGCAGTATTCAAGGACGTTACAAGGATAGTTACAACTGTTCCGCATTGATAAGCCAATGTATACAAAGCATTTTCCCTGTCACCTCTTATATCAGTGATCATCATCTTATCAAGTGCATTAAGCACTGTCATAGATAACAAATGCGGTATAAACGGCAGACAGATCGGTAAGGCATATTTTATATATTCAATTTTAAAATTGTGTCCTGCTCTGAACAATAATAGCAACAGTATTACACCAATCAAAACAGTTGGAAGTGCACTTCCCCATATTCTGCCGGCAAGACGATCTGACATAAACAGAACAAGTAAAACAGACACCAAAGCAGTTCCTACAGCAATGAGACAACTTATCAGTACTGATTTCTTATATCCAAATCTATACCTTTCTTTTGCCTGATACAAATTTACTGCCGGCAAAAAGAATAGATATACACACATACAATTTATATATTCTATATTAATATGCGTTTTAGAAACAACAAATCCAGAAAACACATTTAAAGAAATCCACCATATTAGTGAAAATAAACCACTAAATAAAAACATAGTACTTGCATAAGAATCAAAATCTTTTTCAAAATCTTTTTTAGCACTAATAAATGTGCTTTCCAGATTTAATGTTATCAAAATTGTCAAAACCTGAAGATATGCAACATAATTTCCAAATGCACCATATTCAGCTTCTGATAACAAATCTGTAAATATAGGGATCGTAAGAATACCTATGCTCTTTGTCAAAAAATTTGCTACTGTATACCATATACCTGATTTTAATGCTTTTCTATCATTGTTCATTTGTATCCTCCGTATAATTAATTATACGATTTTTTAATTCAGTCAAACACTTAAAGAACTCTTTTTTATTATGTGGAGAATAAAACTTATTTTTATCATTATAAACCCGCATTAAAGCTGAATAATATTTTTCTTTATCACCAGTATCTTTATTCTTCCAATGAACAAAATTAAACATCATCACAATTACAGGTTCAGCATCAAATAGTATTTTAGGTGTTGCTACTGCTGTCGAAGATGTTGTTATAATTATCTTTTTAGACATATCACAATTAGCACAAATAACTTCAAAAGGAATCGAATCATAACAATATATTCGCTTGTCAGGATCACTTTTTTTATTATCTCTTGGATGCTTTTTATAAACTATATTACCCCGAAACAAATCATTAATTTGATCTTGTATTCTATAATATTTTGAAACATAATCCTTATTAAAAACATCTTCAGCCAGAGTATCTAAAAAAATAACGTCCTCTTCGATCCCTTTTTTTTCATCATAATCGCAAAGAGTATTTATTTTTGAAAGCATTTCGGAATCATTGTGCCATGTTTTTATTTTTTTTATTATCATTCCACTTTGTGTATGAATAGTTTTAAATAGCTCAGGTGAATATAAGTATATCGTTTTACTAAGATCAATACTTCTTTTCCCAAATATTACTCTACGAATAATATAATCTCCCGTCTTTGGAGTATATAATCTTTCATTATTATAACTTCCTTCACCGTCATCAAAATAAGAAATTATAGTTTTAGGTCTGTGCTTTAAATGATATAAACATATCAAACGTCCAATATTTGCTTTTGAAGATATATATATATTATCATATAAAGTATCTTTCAGCAAAATGCTTCTAACAACTTTATTAATTCTAATATAATTAACTACTATACCGGCAGCCCTAAAAAATCCATTCTTAAAACGTTTATATTTTTCAAATTTATCAGAATCGACAAGAACGACTTTTCTGAAAACATTTAATTTTTTTAGTCTGTTACAATAATTATCTGCTCCAATAAATTGAGGAACTATATATACATCAGCAACTTCCTTTTTTTCACACGCCATCACAGTTGCTGTTATTATTTGAAATGGAGTTGTACAAATATAACAAGATTCTATTATTTGCATCATTTTTTCCTTTCTTTATTCTATTACTTCTATTAATAATAAAATAAAAAATATAATAATAAAGAAATACCTCACAGTATCCTTGAAAAAATATTTTATCTGTAAGTGCCCTCAAAAGTAACGTAATGAAAAGAAAAACCATAAAATAATTCTTTTTCTTAATGCCGCAAAAAACCGCATAAATTATCAATGACATCATAAAAACGAACATAAAAAATCCATAACCAGCATAACACATAAAAAACGAATTATGAAGATTACCATCTTCACGTATCAACACTGTCTCAGAGCTAAATAAAAAATTATTTAATGAAGCAAAATTATTGGCAAAATAATCCTTCCAAATAACAATTCTTGCCGAATCTACGGTTCCTTTATTTGTAAATCTCGCTAAATATGTTCCATTTAAATCGCCTTTTAGTCTTTTTATAGTTGAAAACAAATAAAAAACCATAAAGACTAAAAATACGACAATTATCACTTTCAAAAATTTTCTAAAAAGTTTATTTTCTATATTTTTTATTTTAAAAAATGTAATTACAATCGAAAAAATAGCAGAAAGAACAATACCGCTTCTGCCCTGGACCATTAAACAACATACAAAAAACAAATAACTAGGGAAAACAAAAAAAGTATCATTAGCTTCATAACATGATGAATAATATAAAAGAAGAAAGAATAATATCAAAACTGAAATATAATTCTGTGAAGTAGCTGTCAAAATATTAGTAAAATGTACTCCTATAAACAATTTATATAAAATATAAAGCATTACAATTAAAGACATAATCAAACTACATATTTTTAAATGCCTTATATTAAATAGCATAACGATAGATATTCCAATATAAAAAAGCGTATATATTAAATCAACAAGAGATGAATTCGGCACATTCTGTGTAACAAAACAACAAATCCAACTACAGACAAAAGCTAAAGATATAATAAAAATATTCCTGCACTTTTTCTTATTTAGGCATATATAATAGCCACAAACCGCTCCTAAAAACATAACGCCAAGTCTAAGTAAAAAGAACAAATGAGAATAATTATACAAAAATATGACACCTGTCAAAAAAAAAGTCAAAAAGACAGCCATACATCCTGTCATTTTTGATATTATGATTTTTGATTTGATACGCATTATTATTAATCACCACATAAAATTACATTGCCGCCATCATCCTACTGTATATATCAACAAGTGAACCTGATGGCTTCCAACCTATACTCATTATTTTACTTATATCAAGATTTAAATAACTTGCTGGCGGATACTTCTTGTTTTCACTTGTTTCATTAATCACAACATTAATCTCACCGTTTGCCAGCTTTTCAGCAACCATTAATCCCATCTCATAAATTGAACAATAAGTACATGGATTAGCTGCATTATATACTTCACCTTTTTCCCCCTTTATTAATACGCAAAGTATTGCTTCTGCAGCCTGAGCAGTATAAAGATACGGATGTTTACTCTCACCTTTTGTAAGCAGAACGATATTTTCTTTATTAATGACGCTTCTTGCCATCATTGCAAAAACACGATTATCATCAGCAGATATTCCTGCGCCAAATGTCTGAGCTAATCTAATACTCATTATACGAATATTGTGTTCATTGGCATAAGATTTGCATAAAAGTTCACTTATTCTTTTACTTTCGGGATAAGAACTTCTTACATTTGATAAATCGATAAATCCAAGTTTATCTTCCGTCAGCAATTCTTCATTGTTAACCTGTCCATATGCTTCCATGCTTGAAAGATAGACAAATCCTTTTGAATTATTAATTTTTGCAATATCAAGAAAATGCATTGTATCATTTACCATTGAATGAATTGTTTCAACTGGGTACTCAATAAAGAACTTACTTGACGTCGGTGCTGCGCCATGAATAATATAATCAAAAATGCACTTATCTGAAACATCTGTTTCAGCTTTATACTTTATAAATCTGATTGCTTTTTTATTTTGAACGTCAGAATAAACACCTTCAGCCTTGGAAATATTACGTACCGAACAATACACCTTCAAATCAAGGTTATATCTTTCGCTTGCAGCTGCCAAAGCTTTTACCACAAGCGAACAAATAAGGCCTGTAGCACCTGTTACCAAAATATTTGTATTTTTTAATTTTTCCCATTCAATGCATGATGAATTCAATATATAATCAATATCTTCATTAATGATTTTATTATCCATATCTCAGCAACTCCTGTATCATAATCCAAATATCTGCGAATCCTCTCTCGCGTCAACTATAGCACGGAATATATAGTAGTCCGAAGGTGTTGTTATTTTTATATTCTCAATAGCCCCTTCAACAGTATATAGATCATATCCATAGTATCTCATCATACTTGCGGAATCAATAAACTGCTTATTACCCTCAGCTTTTGCCTTGTGATGAACAGAAAGAATATCCTTAAGCCTGAAACACTGCGGTGCTCGTGCCATAAAGCACTTTGATCTATCCACTACATCAACTATTTTACAGTTTTCGTCTATCATCGAAACTGTTTCGATAGCCGGAGTTACAGTTATTGCATTTCCATTTTTTCTAACACATTCAAGTGCATTAGTTATTGTGCTTTCATCAATAAGTGGTCTGACGCCGTCATGAATAAGAACAACGCTATCATCCCCAAATAACTCCGCCGTCTTTGAAAGGCCATTATAAATAGAACTTTGTCCTGTATCACCACCTGCAATAACTGCCTTAACCTTTGTAAGACGATATTGCTCAATAAGTTCTTTGCAATAATCTATCCAGCTTTCCAAAATGACTAAAACTACTCCATCAATGTCCTTATGCTTTTGAAAATGCTCAATTGTATATACCAAGATAGGCTTTCCGTGAAGTTCCAAAAACTGCTTAGGCTTGGTTTTGGAATTCATTCTTTGACCAGTTCCGCCCGCAAAAATGACTGCTACATTAGCCATTTAAATCGCCCCTCCCGTTTTTCCCTTACGTCCTGGGAAGTATTTCTTGTTTTTATAATAAGTATATGGATGATCCATATCAACGAATTCAAGCTTATGCTTAGCATGCTGCTCTGACTCTGGCGGTCTCTTCATATAATCACCGAATACCATTCTAAGATACTGGTCATAACCAGCCATAACAGGAACTTTATGTCCTTCAAAATCAACATATACCTGTGAATCAAACCATTTCTTAGGATACACATTAAGCATACCCTTAATGCTTCCAATAAGCTCTGTTGCATACTCACAGTCATTCCATGAATACTTTGACATCTCTCTTTCAGCATGCTTCCAGAACACATATCTCAATTTTTCAGAGGATATTACTGTCAGTATTACCTTTGTCAGTGCTCTGAAAAACTTGCCCTTATTATTAGGAAGACGCTGAGTATTGAATAATGCATAATTGAATGCATGAAATAACTGGATTGCTCTTGCAATTTTCGAATTTGGGCAACCATCGATAGGGCCTATCTCAAAAGCAAGACCGTGGCATATATCAAGATTCTGATTATAAGAACAGATAAATGTTGTATTAGGGTCTCTCAGTGATGCACATGAGTGATGGTAATTTACCTTACGATCAGTTTTACAGAAAACATACCTTTTTTCATCACCGTACTGCTTCCACAGCTTGATAAATCTCTCATAATCAGGACGCGGCATAAGAACATCGATATCATCGTCCCATGGAACAAAGCCGTGCTCTCTGATAGCACCTATAGCTGCGCCTCCCTGAATATAATACATCAACTCATGTTTTTTACAAAAATCATCAAAATATAAGAGCATTTCCAGCATCTTATTCTGCATTTTCTTGAATGTATCCTGAGAGATTTCATAATATTCCTTTTCTTCCTTTTTCATAACTCCACCTCAAAAAAGCTCACTTTGTACCATCAATAACCTTTAATTCATTGTATTTCATCATGTATGTATTTTCACGATAATTACCAATTTGCTTATTATTCGCATTACCTAATATATTATTCACTATTAATGACATATGATCTGAACCGGATTCATAAGCGTGAGGGTACCCACCACCAAATCTTGGATTCACTTCAGAAATATAATACTCACCATTAATTTCAAATATATCAATATCTATCTGAGCGTTAAACCCCGATTCCTTAACAAATCTCTCAATTAGATTGAAAAGTTTTGCTTCCTTGAAAGATACTGCCTTATCGGTCTCACCAGCTCTCATTTTTATCTTCTTTTTGGTAAAGATAGATACTACCTCATGTGATATCATATCAATATATACATCAGCGCCTATCTCTTGTCCATCAAGAAATTCCTGTATCATCAATCCATCATCATGAGCAAACAATATCTCAACCGTTTCCTTATCATACACCTTTGAAATAGATATGCTTGCCGATCCTCTAGCTGGCTTTACAAACACAGGAAATGAAATGTTTCCATTTTCAAGATCATTGTAAAACTCTTCTTTATCTATATAGCTCTTCGCACAGTTGTAGTTATGTGATGTCAGCCATTTAAACATCTCAATCTTATCAAGCGACATTTCACACAATTCATAAGAAGATCCGATTACCTTAACTCCTAACTCATTAAACTTACTTTCATTTTCAGCTAATAAACTAAGCTCCGGATCTATAAGGCTAAGTACTCCATCAATGCTTTCCTTTTTGCATATATCAAATATCACATCAATATAACCATTATCTGTCATTCTTGGCACTATATAGTATTTATCAGCATCATATATAGCAGGAGCCAGATTACTGCAATCTGTAGCAATAACATTTCCTTTTCCATTAATCGCCTTTTTAAAGTACTGAACAATTTTATTACGAGTTCCTGCACTTAAAATCAAAATATTCATCAAAAAATCACTCTCACGCTTTATATTCTATATGTGTCCATCTGTTTCTGACCTTAGTAATCTTCTCATCATCTTTAACATATACATCAGGAAAGTATTTTATAAATAAAGGTGTCAAACACATAGTATATGCACCAACCTTATCATACACGATCTTATCACCGCACATCAACTCCTCATGATCATTAAGTTCAAACAAACGATCATGTTCCATGCATGTAAACCCTGATATTATCTGCTTATTATAATAATGCCTATTATTACTTTCGTCATTTTTAATTATACCATAAAAATAACTTTTCTTTGACATTAACGGATCAATATTAGTTCTTGAACCGTCTGTTACAACAAAACGATTAGCTGTTGTATCTTTTATGTCTATGACAGAGGTAACATAACTTATAGGAGCCCCAATAAGCGACATTCCAGGTTCAACAATAAGCTTTGTCTTATCAGGAGTAAATGTCTCTGAAAGAATTGTGCTAATCAATTCGATATAATCCGCATAACTTGGTTTATTCGGTAAACCTCCGAAAAACCCTCCTCCAACGTCAACGTATTTAAGTTCAAGACAATACTTCTTTGCTATTTCAACCGCCATATTTGCAATTGCTCTGTAAATATCCAGTGATCGAGTCTTTGAACTTACATGAAGATGAAGTCCAACTACTTTAACACCTTTTTCTTCTATGCGCTTTATAGCCTTTTCAAGGGAACCGTTCTCATAACAGAATCCAAATCTTCCCCCATCTTCTCCGCACTGTGTCTGACCAGGACAATACTTTTCCAGTTCAAAGTTAACTCTTATACCAATTTCATGACCCGAACCGCCTTTAAGCTCGTCAAGCCATTCAATCTCGTAATTAGAGTCAATATTAACAATCGCTTTATTATGAACAGCCTCTAAAAATGTTTCTTTTGATTTTACAATACCATTGTAAACTATCTTATTATTTTCAATGCCAATTGACTTAGCGAGTTCATATTCATTATCAGAAACTACCTCAGCAAAACATCCATTAGCTTTAAAATACTCAATAATCCATGGCAAAGAATTTGTTTTATACGAATAACCAATTATATAATTATTCCAATATTTATTTAAAGCTGATTTAAATGCTGCAAGACTACTATCCAACTCCTGTTTATCAATAAGATAAAACGGAGTTTGCATCTTATACTTTTCATCCATTTTTTTCTCCTACGAGCAACTTTACATTACACTATTTAGTATACATTACTGCTCTTTCTTCATCAAGATAGCTTTCAACACTTGTTGAATCTACTGAAATACCTTCTTTTTTGAAAACTATTTTTATAGTCATTAGTATTATTTTTACATCTTCCTTTAAAGATATATTATCAACATACTTCACATCACAAGCAAGCCTATCATCCCAATTCAAAAAATTTCTTCCGCTTACTTGTGCTAAACCGGTAAGTCCCGGGCGTACACTATGTCTTTTCCTTTCATTTTTTTTGTAATAAGGCAGGTATTGAACTAACAAAGGTCTTGGACCAATAATAGCCATATCGCCTTTCAGAATATTGAACAATTCGGGAAGCTCATCAAGACTTGTACTTCTGAGCAACTTTCCATAAGAAGTAAGTCTCTTCTCATCTGGAAGAAGGTTTCCTTTCTTGTCCTTTTTGTTGTTCATAGTTCTGAACTTTACAAGCTTGAATATCTTCTCGTTCTTACCGGGGCGATCCTGTGTGAAGAACGGATTACCGCCCATTGCGACTGTTCCTACAATAGTCAGAACCAGAAGTATTGGTGAAAGAACGATTATTGCTCCGAGTGAAAGCATAAAATCAAGCATACGCTTAAAATACTTTGCATACATTATTCAAAACAACTCCTGATAAGTTCGATTATTATATCCTGCTGTTCGGGTGTCATCTTATTATCGCTTGGGAGGCAAAGACCTCTCTCGAAGATGTCTGCACCAACGTCAAGAACATCACCGCGGTCAATATATGCATTGGACTGTCCTCTGCCGTTGCCCTTTGCAGTAACGAAACCGTTCATACGGTAGATAGGCTGCATATGCATAGGCTTCCATATCGGACGCCCCTCAGCATTGAACTTTGCAAGAGTCTCAAGTATCTCAGTAGGACATGTCTTGCCCTGTTCGGAAATATACATAGGTTGGCTTTCGCCGCGAACCTGCTTGCACATTGCTTCCTTATTAATGAGCATACAGCTGAGCCAGTAGTTAGGCACACTGTCAATTATATCGAACGGGTTCATAGTAACAGGAAGTCCCTTGAACCCCTCCTTATAGCGCTCATATATAGCCTTTTTCTGAGCAATATGCTCGTCAAGGTAGTTCATCTGTCCGCGAACGACGCCAGCGATAATGTTTGACATACGGTAGTTATAGCCAATCTCCTCATGCTGATACCATGGAGCGGCTTCACGGCTCTGAGTTGACCACTTACGAACCTTATCAGCGTCGTCAATGCTGTTTGTGAGGAACATACCGCCCGAAGAACCTGTGATTATCTTGTTTCCGTTGAAGCTGATAGCGCTGTAGTCGCCGAAGCAGCCTGTTTCCTTGCCCTTGTATGTAGCACCGAAGGACTCGGCAGCGTCCTCAACTATAAGTGCGCCGTGTCTGTCGCATATTCTTCTGATAGCATCGATCTTTCCGGGAACGCCATAAAGATGAGCAACTACTACCAGCTTAACATCTGAATAGATCTCAAATGCCTTTTCAAGAGCATCAGGACACATATTCCATGTATCTGACTCTGTATCAATAAAAACGGCTTCACCGTCCTCATAAGCAACAGGGTTTACGGTAGCGTCGAATGTCATATCCGAACAGAATACCTTGTGTCCCTGAAGTGTTCCGCAATTAGGCTTGGGCTGACCATAAAGTCTTTCGCCTGCAAGCTTTATTGCGAGATGAAGTGAAGCTGTTCCGCAGGAAAGAGCTACGGCATACTTTACTCCGGCATACTCTGCAACGAGCTTTTCTACCTCGTTGATGTTCTCTCCTGCTGTTGTTATCCAGTTTTTCTCAAATGCGTCGTTTACCCATTTCTGCTCGTCACCGTGCATGGTAGGCGATGAAAGCCATACTTTCTTTTCAAAGGGTTTAATGTTGCTCTTGTTTACAAACATCTTATGTTTCTACTCCTATCCACCCAGCGTTATTGATCCGATCCGTAAACCCCGGAATCCACTCTGTCGTTTCCGACACAGGCAAAATCAACAAGCCTATATTTATCATTTGCCTGCCCCTCCGTGGGGCAATAGTTTCTTACTTGAATTTTGCTTCGCCATGGTTATGCACCGCACTTATGATACCAAGCGATACATAATAATATAGTATGGCAAAAGCTGTACGTTTCAATTATACCCTTTGGCATAAAAAAAAGCAAGCGTAAAAATTAGGGAATTCTAAACTCACAAATATTTTTGGCATATTTCATAAAATTATCACATAGTCCACTGTTTAAATTGCACCAATAATTATACTTTAAGTCGAAACGCAAGACTTATTTAAAAAATGTATAGCCTTATATACTGCTCATTATGCATTCCCTTCTTGCCGAATTTTCTAACTTTGTAAATACGAATCTTTTCTTTTAACACAACATCTAAACTCTTTAAACGTAAAATGTTTTTTATTGATTTAAGATATAATTATATAACTCTGCGTAAAGTGTTATGTAAATGCATATTTTACTTGCTGAATTCATTATTATGAATACTCGGCATAACTGCTAAAATACATCAGATAAACACCTTTATATGCTGATAAATCCATGAAATCAGCTTTATACCATTGATTTTTGGCATATAATGATGTATAATGTAAAAAGTGATTTTTTATTAATTACAATTGCTATTTAATCAAATAAGATAAAGACGTTTTTTATTTTGCCTACATAAAAACATTGTTAAGGAGTAAATGCAATGAAAGGAATAATTCTCGCCGGAGGCTCCGGCACAAGGCTTTATCCGCTGACACTGGTAACAAGCAAACAGCTCCTGCCTGTATATGATAAGCCAATGATCTTTTATCCTATGTCAACGCTTATGCTTGCAGGTATCAAGGATATCCTTATTATCTCAACACCAACTGATCTTCCGAACTTCGAGAGGCTTCTCGGTGACGGTTCGCAGTACGGTATCAATTTAAGCTATAAAGAACAGCCGACTCCCGACGGACTGGCTCAGGCGTTTATTATCGGCGAAGAGTTCATAGGCGATGACGCCTGCGCAATGGTTCTAGGAGACAACATCTTCTACGGCAACGGCTTCGGAACACTTCTCCGTGCCGCAAAGGCAAACGCTGAGGATAACCACCGTGCAACTGTATTTGGCTACTACGTTTCAGACCCCGAGCGCTTTGGCGTTGTGGAGTTCGATGATAACGGTCAGGCTATCTCCATTGAAGAAAAGCCTGCTGAGCCTAAGAGCAATTATGCTGTTACAGGTCTTTATGTCTACCCTGCAGGAGTCAATGCAAAAGCTAAGCAGGTCAAGCCTTCTGCTCGCGGAGAGCTTGAAATAACCACTCTCAATGATATGTATCTCGGAGAAAAAAGTCTTGATGTTCAGCTTCTCGGGCGAGGATTTGCATGGCTCGACACAGGTACTATGGACAGTCTTACAGAAGCGACAAGCTTTGTTCAGATAGTTCAGAAACGTCAAGGAATCGTTATCTCAGCTCCCGAGGAAATAGCTTTCGTCAATGGCTGGGTAAATAACACAGAGCTTATGAAGTCTGCTGAAAAATACGGCAAATCACCTTACGGCGCTCATTTAAAAAAGCTTGCTGAGGGCAAAATCAAATATTAAGGAGTTAATATAATGACAGTTTTTGTAACCGGTGGAGCCGGATTTATCGGCTCAAATTTCGTATTTCATATGCTTGATACATATCCCGACTATCGTATCGTATGTCTGGACAAGCTTACATATGCAGGCAATCTCTCAACGCTTGAGCCTGTAATGAAGAACCCTAACTTCCGTTTCGTAAAGATTGATATCTGCGACAGAGAAGCTATTTATAAGCTTTTCGAGGAAGAAAAGCCCGATATCGTTGTAAACTTTGCAGCTGAGTCTCACGTTGACCGTTCTATCGAGAACCCGGAGATATTCCTTCAGACAAATATACTCGGTACACAGGTTCTTATGGACGCTTGCCGCAAGTACGGTATCCAGAGATATCATCAGGTATCTACAGACGAGGTTTACGGAGACCTCCCTCTCGACAGACCTGACCTCTTCTTCACAGAGACTACACCTATCCATACAAGCAGCCCATACAGCTCCTCAAAGGCTGGTGCTGACCTTCTTGTTATGGCATATAACAGAACCTATGGTCTTCCTGTGACTATTTCAAGATGTTCAAATAACTACGGACCTTATCACTTCCCGGAGAAGCTTATCCCTCTGATGATTGCAAACGCTCTTGCAGACAAGCCTCTCCCTGTATACGGTGAAGGCCTTAACGTAAGAGACTGGCTCTATGTTGAGGATCACTGCCGCGCTATCGACCTCATTATCCACAAGGGCAAGGTAGGCGAAGTTTACAATGTTGGCGGTCACAACGAGATGAAGAATATCGATATCGTTAAGCTCATCTGTAAAGAGCTTGGCAAGCCCGAGAGCCTTATCACACACGTTGAGGACAGAAAGGGACACGATATGCGCTACGCTATCGATCCTACAAAGATCCACAACGAGCTTGGCTGGCTGCCTGAGACAAAGTTCGAGGACGGTATCAAGAAGACTATCAAGTGGTATCTTGAGAACCGCGAGTGGTGGGAGACTATCATCAGCGGCGAGTACCAGAATTACTATGAGAAGATGTACGGCAACCGTGCAGAGGTATAATAGATGAAAGCATTCGTAACAGGTGTAGGCGGACAGCTCGGACATGATGTAATGGAAGAGCTTTCAAAACGCGGATACGAAGGCATCGGAAGTGATATTCTTGAATCAGTTGATACAAAATATCCCTATGTTCAGCTTGATATAACTGATGCAGCAGCAGTTTAAAAAGTAATATCAGATGTAAAGCCTGATGTTGTGGTTCACTGCGCAGCATGGACAGCAGTTGACGCTGCCGAGGATGAGGAGAATCGTCCGAAGGTAAAGGCGATAAATGTTGACGGTACCCAGAATATCGCCAACGTCTGCAAAAAGCTGAATTGTAAGATGATATACATTTCTACTGACTACGTTTTCAACGGTCAGGGAATAGAGCCGTGGCAGCCGGATTGTAAAGACTATGCTCCGCAGAATGTATATGGACAATCAAAGCTTGACGGCGAGCTTGCTGTTGCAAATACTCTTGATAAGTACTTCATCGTTCGTATCGCATGGGTATTTGGCGTGAACGGCAAGAACTTCATCAAGACCATGGTAAATGTGGGTAAAACACATGAAGAAGTAAGAGTTGTATCCGACCAGATTGGTACACCTACCTATACCCTCGACCTGTCAAGACTTCTTGTTGATATGGCTGAAACTGAGAAGTACGGCTACTATCACGCTGCCAATGAGGGCGGATACATATCGTGGTATGACTTTACAGTTGAGATTTACAAGCAGGCAGGAATGTCAACAAAGGTAACTCCTGTTACAACAGCAGAATATGGACTTTCAAAGGCTGCAAGACCATTCAACAGAGTCTATCCAAAAATTTGTGTAAACCTCTGAAGTAGTGTATAATAGAAGAGACACTACTTCGGAGGTTATAATTATGGGAAGAAGACGAAGAAATGAAACAGAAGAGCAGCGAGCA
>Ga0129313_1000574_pt1 | contig 29620 bp, 37 predicted proteins | sample O1105metagenome_FD_94436 | JGI IMG/M metagenome (GOLD analysis project Ga0129313, IMG submission 94436) | Orangutan group fecal microbial communities from fecal samples from Wisconsin, USA - O1105 metagenome | ecosystem: Host-associated > Mammals > Digestive system > Large intestine > Fecal...
ATCAACACTGTTAACTCCACTATTTAACGCCCCAGAAATAGAGGCGCAACCGCTAATACTTGCCAACAACAACCCGAAGAGTATTATTTTTGTCATATACCTTCTGTCCATAGTTATCAATTGTGGTCCTGCCATCACCAGCATTAGAACCATTAATTTCAAACGTTCCGTCCGATTTCATGATGGTGCCCGTTTGTCCCTGAACATAATTAGCTGAGCGCAGTTCGCCAATTTTTGCCAGCGTGATTTGACCATACTGAATAAACGCATCGCTGATAAACACCTGACCATTAACAACAGCAAACGGCGAATATTGCGTATCACTACTGCCACTCATCAGGACGAACTGGTTGGCGTTAAACCCAACGCGGGTGACTGCCGGCTTACCCGTTTCCGCCAGCACCGCAATCGACATGCCGGCGTTATACATCACGCCGTTAATCCGGACTCCGGTTTTGAGGGTGTAAATTGCAGAGGCTCCGGTGGCATCAACCACGGCGGTGAGCTTATCTTCCAGCGCGGCAGTCACATCATTGAACTGTGCCTGCACCTGAGTGGACATTTCAGCCATGGCCTTATCGACCTGCGCAATGGTCGTTTTAACCACCAGAATATCCGCGCGTACTTCGCCGTACTGCGCCCACTGGTGTTCCACGGTTCCATGGTTGGCCAGCGCATTCTGCAATGCGGCTTCGAGGTTGGTATCAATGTCGCTTGTCAGGCGGTCACCGTCGGCAGACGTCAGAAAATCATCGGCAATATCGCCCAGGTAGTCGTCAGCATTCGCGTTGGATTGGCCACGAATCCAGTCGGTCCAGTCACTCTGATTACCAATGCGATCGACCAGACGAGCCCGGTACCAGAACTCCTGACCAGCCTTCAAACCCAGTTGGGTATATGTGTGTTGAGGATACGGAACTCCTGCAAGCAGCAGAGGATTATCCCCATTTCCGTTTGCTGAATACTGCAGTTCGGTCTGGAGGGTATCACCTGTATCTGCCGGAAAGGACCAGTCAACCTGTATACCCCAGTTGATTGCTGTGGTGCGCAGACCAACCGGCTTGGGAACATCCCCAGTACGTCCAGTGAGATGAGTCAGCACAGAAGAGGTCCACAAACTGGACGCTCCACCAGAGTTAATGGCGCGGACTCTCACGAGGTAATCGCCTGAGAAAATCCCGGCGATCTCTATATTGCGCAGACCTGTTTCGGGAATGTTGATCCACTCATTATCACCACGTTTCCACTGTGCCTGATACGCGACAATATCCGCCTGAGGTTTCCCGTTTTTATCTACTGGCGCATCCCAACTCGCAACCATGGTCGCAATACGCTGCCCCTGCCGGACCGAATCGTAACTGCTAATCGCGATATTCGTGGGCTGGCTAACTAGGCCTGTCGGTAACAGACTAATCGGCGGCGTATCCAGCCGGGCGTTGTTATCAACGGCATCGTACTTAGCCCCGTTGTACTCTGCACCGGTGATACTGTAGGTGTTCTCTTCATCGTTAAATGTCAGATTGGTTACGCGGAAATACTGGAGGCGCAACTGGCCAGCATCGATAACAAAAATGGCATTAGGTAGTGGCTCAGTGGTAAAGGCAGTTGTCAGTATCAGTTGCTGGCCGTTAACCGCCTGAATGGTTCTGCTCTCAACGGTACCGCCCTGGGTACGAATCATCAGCGTATCGCCGGCTAATGAGCTTGTTCCCCGATCGGTAGTTACAGATTTCAGCGCGGCGTTGTATTCAGTAATACGTCCACCATAGACACGGCCAGATAGCCGTTCATCTGCAAACGCAAATACGGTCCCCGGCACATAAGCGAAGCCATCAAGTCCCGTCTGAACAGTGATAATACGGTCCAGAGAGTTGGAGTAGACGGCCCACCCTCCGCGGCGCTGCGCCTCGCTTTCACGTGTACAGCCAATAGCCGTCAATTGCGTCTGCTTAAACTTGAACTGCTTAACCAGATCGGGAAACATCACTGCAGTAGTGCGATCCTGATAGTGGTTATCCGGGTCACTAAAGTTAATCAGCGCTGAGCTATAGCGGTTCTTTTCACTTCCACTGGAGTACGTTGGCTTACCAACAACCGAGGCGCGGGTGAGTATCTGAAGCTTTGACGTATCCGCTGGCATATCAGAGACAACATTGAACATGTTGTTGCCCCAGAATGTCATGCCGTTAAAACCTGCCGCAATATCCTTAATCACCTGCCAGGCATCAGCCTGAGCCTGGATATAAACGTCAAACATAAAGCGAGGCTCGGTACCGCTGCCCCCTTTTCCATCCGGTACCTTCTGGTCGCAGCGCTGGGCAATACGATATAACTCCCATTTATCGAGCATCGCTGGCGTAACCCTGCGACCCAGGCCGAAGCGCGGCTCAGTAAGAATATCGAACCAAATCCATGCAGGATTATTCGTCCATCCCCATTTGAATGTACCGTCCCAGGTGCCGCTGTACGTTCGCGCAACGGGATCGTAGTTTTGTGGGATGCGGATTACCCGGCCTTTAGGTTTACATGAAATCTTAGGGATATTGCTGAATGACTTTGCGTTGAATGACACATACAGCAGTGCGGTATGTGGATAACGCAGGCGTGCGTCAATCACTTCAGTGATAGCCTGTACCTGGGTTTTGTTCTGCAGCATCTGACTGGTGCTGTCAGCAGTATCCCGGACAACTCGAATCTGCCAGCCAGTGCTAGCTTTGGGAAGATAAATACGGTGGGTTAGTTCATAGAGAGAGCTGAGTTTCTCCGTAACCATTTTGGTCATTACGGTGCTGTACGCGCCGCCATCAACGGCAAGGTCGATATGGTACTGAACCGTAGTACCGACAATATCCCCATCGTTTTCCTGCTGCTGTAATCCAGGGATACCAATACGTACCAACACCGCGTCAATCTGGGTGTTACTCAGCGCGCGAATCCATGGCGTGGCCTTTGTCAGCGATACGCCAACCGTAGTTTCATTCTCGACTGCAGGGAATCCCGGTATTGGTGTCTGGGTCTGTGTGCCAGGCCGGAATTCCCATGACACATTTTCAAAATTCATCGTTCCGTCGGGGTTTCCCAACGGCGTACCGTCCAGGAATATCCGGGTCGCATCCAGGCCACCAGCAAACTCACCCTCCCCTAGCGCCAGCAGCATGCGACAGCGCGCCATTGATTGCGCCGAATCAGGCTGTTCTACAGGTGTGTGCTGCTTCTGGCTGCCGCCCTTTGCACCAGTAATCGTTGCCATATTGCATCCATAAAAAAACCCGCCTAAGCGGGTTGGTTTTTGCTGTGGCTAATCACTGAAAATACGTGACTAACCTTATCTCGTAATCGAAAGTATTTTCAATTCCAGGTTTTTCCACATGAGTGATGATGTCTCCGGGGCTCAGTCGTCTGCCAAGGACATTAATTGTAGAATTGAATTTCTGGTAGTCCCGTCCCCAGTCCATTTTTAAGCATCTCTGCTCACTCTTTTCGCCTGTGAAAGGATAATCCCCGGGAGGTAAAGAACCGTAGCCATATCCCGTAATTAGGCCATATACCTTTTGTTCAGGTTTGATATGTCCGTTGAAATCAATAGCTGCAACAAACTCTAAAGTAGATTCCATGCGAGGATCTTTTTCCTCTTTCAACCATTCAGCGACTATTTTTACAGCTGGCATTGTTGTGTCCCCATAGTGGAATGCTGTTAAAGGTAGCATAACACTACGCATGTTAACCGCGAGCTATGTTGCTGAAACTTAAATATCTTCTGCAACGATTCCTGCACTAATAATTGCACCGCCGATCTCCCGCTCCCCATAGAGCGCGGCAACCGGGTTACCCATTGCCAAGGTGTTTACTGAGCTGCCGAAAGCATAGCTGGGTTTGTTATCGGGATCATCGCGCCCCTGAAGCCCTTTTGGTTGGGGTGACAGCATCTGGTAGATACCTCCGGCCATCATCCCAATACCAGCGGATATCATGGCACCACCTACAGGGGAAGCCCAACCATACGAAAGACCAGTAACCACGATACCAGCTACCACCATCACGGCTCCGAGAATGGTTTGAAATATGCCGGCCTTCTTTGCACCTTCCATAACCGGTGCAATGCGAATATCGCTATTCCCAGCAAGGTTCTGGTAGTCCTCAACCCCGATGTTTCTTTTTCCACGAAACACAGCGAACGTCATTCCGTTTTTCTTCGCGTTCATTAGATAACTTTCCAAACCGTCCAGGTTGATACATAACGCCTTCACTGCTTCAGCTGACGTCTGCACCGCCAGCTTATGCACGCGCCCAAATCTCGCACCCAGCGCACCGTACAGGCGAATTGTCGTTAGCCGCGCCATGGTTTTATTTCCTGAGATAAGTTTTTATGTCGGACGCATATCATCGTCCGGTCTTTGAAATAGCCGCGCAAGTACGGCGTGATGCAGGATGGTTGCCCATAGAGATGATGAAGCAGCCCACCTTCTTCGGTAATGATCCCCGCATGGTTCCACTTAGCAGATTCAACCTGCATGATGACCATGCAGCCTGGCGACGGGCCGCATTCTATGAAACCCTCTTTCTCCCAGTTATCGAAATAGAGGTTGTCCGGGTAGTGGCTTTCCCACCACGGGTAGTCAACGCGGAAATCGGTCAGCGTAACGCCCTGTGTAGCATGCCAGTCCATTACCAACCCCCAGCAGTCGTGCGAGCCCAGAATGAACGGGCGGCCAATCAGAGGAATGGTATCAGGCGTGATTTCGGCGTATTCGTCGCAATCCGGCGCATAGATGCCCCAGACGACACATGACTGATTGCACTGCTGCCTATCAAGATCTGAAGCTATTGCACGCGCGCCATCACCCGGGTGCGAGTGAATGACACGGATTATGGTTCCGCTATCTTCAGCATTCGCCCAATACTCACCGTCAATACGGAAATGCTCTGTCGGGTTTTCGTGCCTATTCGGTACCGGGATATACCGCTGGCGCCGTCCTGACTGGATGACGAAGCCGCAGCACTCGCGTGGCGATTCCTCCAGAGCATGCACCCGGATAGCGTTCATTATCGTTTTGTTCATATTGAAGTCCGGTTATCGGGAGAAGAGAACAGTTGCCGGGAATCCACCAAAATCGAGAGTGGCAGTATTAGGTTCAGCCAGGCCCGCACCAAATCGCTTGCGGCAATCGCTCAGGCAACCACCGCACACGTCCAGCGCAGGGTCAGCAACCGCATTCCCTTTCGCATCAAAATACGCTGTTCCGTTGTAGGTGCAGCCGTCACCGCTTCGGTACTGGCCGCGCAGAGCCCACTCGCACAGCGATGTAATTTGACGGGTGGGAATAACTAGGTTCTGCAAATCCGCTGGGCTACTCAACGCCCACGTCACCACTTCATCATCTTCAGAGGTTTTCGTGTCCAGCCAGAAAGTCTGGAGAGTAAACATCGACGGATCAGCTGTCGCGTTCACGCCACCAGGGAAGTTCACCGCATCGAGGTAAACAGTGTAGGTGTCGATGATACTCACCTTAGCGTTAACCATGTCCTTGAACTGCAGGCAGAGCGCAGTGATATGCCCGTCAAGGTTCGATACGCTAAGTTTCGGCTCAGCGGCCTGGTCGGTCGAGAGAGCGAGGTCAGAAATCTGGAATGGCCAGAAGTCGAAGGTTTTACCATCCCAAAATATGGGCTTTGGTCCAAGTTTAGTCTCATCGCCTTTCGCCGCTTCGATCTCGGCGGGTGTATGGGGAAATGGACTGTAGTGGAAGCGATGAATACCGCCACTGAACTCTGAAGCATCTACTTCAACCAGCCGGACTCTACCGCCCGGCGCCAGCATTGCAGCTGTATCAATCAGTGCTGTCATGCTCCACCTCAGGCATAGACGCCGTAGGCGCGCTTAATGGTGAAGGTCAGCTCGGCGAACTTACTGCTGATCTGGTTCTTTCGCACTGAATCGGCCACGACGCGATAAAGCCCCTTCACTTCGCCAGGAGGCTCGATGATAAAAGCCTTAACGGTATGCGCCAGCAGAAAGTCACGGACGGTATTCACTTCAGAGTCAGTGCCCACATGCTTCATCGGTACCTGAATAGCAGTCGAGTTAATGCCGTTCTCGGCTACCTGCTCATAACCATCACCGAACTGCGCAGACCTTATTGTTTGGCTGTATTCGACGGCACCAGCGCCGAGCTGCGAGTGCCAGTTGTATGTTTCAACGGCCATATTTACTCCATAAAAAAACCCAGCCAGGGCTGGGTTCATAGATTGCCAATTATGACTTTCACTTACCGCGATTCTCTTTCATTTCTTTGTACATATTTAAAGCGAATTCAAGATCATTAGCGCTACTGTCAACTTTTTCTTGGCAACGATTGAATCCGCGCAGGGGTTCTTTCCCATCACTAGCAGGTCCTTGAGATAACCCCTGGGCTTCACGCTGAACTCTGTCAGCCTCTTGTATGGCTAAATTTGGCGCGTCAATGATGCAAATCGTTTTTGGAACAGCCATTTTTGTAGATAATTTAAGATATCCCCAATAGCTTCCAGCAACTCCAAAAATAAACGACACGAGCACACCAAATAAAAAACAAAACACTCTATCTTTTGTCACCTAATACTCCTTATGGTTTTCCCATTTATATTCTTTGTCTCGGTATCGTTTGGACCATTCCCTGAGTTCGTAACAATTGGCATTTCTAATCCCGCAACCGTGAAGACTTTATTCACCATCATTCCCTGATTAATATTGTTTGCGCATAATAGCCAGGTGATGCTTTGATGTAACCTGGTGCGCATGATATTGCTCTCTCAGGATCACATTCAGGCTATTATTTTGTCTGGAATTGCCTTCCAAGCAACCCATCACTTCTGGTAGCCCTCATTAAGACCTCGGTCACTTTGGCCTCAATTTCCTTTCCTAACGCCCTTGCTGCGGCATTCCCATCTCCAGACGAGTTTGATGATGTGTTGCCCTTATTATCGACATAAATATCTATGTTGACCTGCGGTTGCCCACCGCTCCCCCCTTGGGCTCTTACCCCGAGACGACCTGATGAGTCGCGCGTGAGTGGCATAATTGCCTCCGCCCCGGCTTCAGCGAAAACGCCACCTTTGGCGAACTTAGATGCACCCTGGAATGTGAAATACTGGGGAGTGTCGTAGACACCGTTCACGTATTTACTGAGGCCCGAAGATTCATAGACTCCACCTTTAGCGTTGAACGTTACCCCTGCTGCAGCATTTGCATACGATCCACCAGGTGTGGCTCCACCTCCCGAACCACCACTTATCCATCCCATAGCTGCCTGCACCGTATAGGCCACCATGAGACGGTTCGTCACATCAAGGATCATCTTGAGCATGGATTTGCCGAATTCTTTAACTGATGCTTTGCCAGTGGTCATCAGCTCAGTCAACATGTCGCTCAGACCTGTTAGCGTGGAACTGGCAACGTTCTTAACGGCGTCGTAAGTGTTCGTGGCTGCATCAAGATATTCATTCCAGCCACTCACCGCACCTGCTTTCCAGTCTCCCCGTAATTTGTCTTCTTCAGCGTAATACTTTCTGAGAGCTGCCAGTTCTTTTTCATAACCGGCATCCTCAAGTTTACCACCACCGTTGAGCCAGCCCTGGCGAAGCTGCGCTTCTTCCATCATGCGTTGAGTTTGGCGACTGCTGAAGCCTGCACTAGCACGCAAAGCATCGGTCTTTTCCGACATCTGGGTGACGTACTTATTAGCCTGCTGTGCCAGCCCGTTAATCTTCTGCTGGGCCTCTACTTCTTTGTTCTTCTGATCCACAACCTTCGCGGCATTCAGAATGGCTTCCCGGCTAGACAGAAGAGATTTCTCCTGTGCGGTGAGGGCTCGGGTTTTGGCGGCCTCGTCCAGTTCCGCAAAACGTGACTGCTGCTTGCCCAGTTCGGTGTTTTTGGCGTGAATATCGCCGGTCTGACGCAGGGTTTCGAGGGTTTCCGTTAAGGTCCTTGCCTGCGCCCGGTAGTTCTCCAGCGTGCGATCGCCAGCATCCAGCGTGGCTTTGGCTTCTTTGGTCTTTTTGGCTGAGTCTTGTGCAAGCTTCGAGACTGCGTCTCTTGATTCTCGACTTGTTCCGCCATCACCTTTTACGTTAGACCCTCGCGCTTCAGCCTCATAGTTTGCCTGTGCGTTAGGCGCAGTGACGCGCTTCCAAAGCTCGTTATAGCGTTTTTTGTTCGCCTCAATCTCTTTGTCCGCTTCCGCACCAGCCTTTTTCATTGCCTCAACGTCCATGCCGAGGAAATTAACCAGCGCACCGCCACCCGGGATTTTGTCTGCCCAGCCAGCGATGGTGCTGGTGAACTTGGCGTCCAGAGAGGTGATATTGAGGAACAAGTCTTTGATCGAGGACTTAACCAGTTCGAAAATATCGATGATCTGGTTTCCCCATGCGCGCACGGTAATACCTATATCGCCAAAGGTGTCAGAAGCGCTCTTTTTAAGGTTTTCCCACGTTTTACCGATATTATCGGTCGCTTTGTTGGTCTCCTCTGCGCGCTTTGCCATGACGCCTGCAAACAGCTCAATAGCTTCGGTAACAGCCGCCTGCTCCCCCTTCTGCTTACGTAGCTGGATAATGTGCTTGATCATGGCTTCATCAACGAAACCATATTGTTCATTGAGGCTGGCAAGCCCTTTAACCGGATCGCTGACAATCTTTTCGAAGTCGCTCATTGCCGCTTTGGTATCATTTCCGGCCTTACCCATGAGGGTGATGGTCGTTGCGACCTGCTTCATCTGGCTTGCGGTATATTTGCCAGTATCGTTCAACGTAACCAGCGTATCGACAGTGGAGCTAATCGATGTATTCGTCTTGCCAGCCACTTCCTCAGCGGCCTGGTTGAGCTGCTGCATTGAGGAGAAGCCAGCCCCACCCATCATGATGACAGAGCGTGCCACCTGCTCAAATTGCTCCGAGGAGTTATACGCTGCGGCAGCCAGCAGGCCGATCGTGCCAATCAGCCCACCAAGTGCGATTGTGGTAGGGTTAATCATCCCAGCCATGCTGCGGATGTATTCGCCGACGCCGGACAACGCCCCCTGAACCGAGCCGAACTGGTCTTTAATCTGCCCGCCCTGTTGCAGCAGAATCAGGAACGGCGACTGACCGCCTGCCAGCTGCGTGGCGATATCGGTGAATTGCGCCGGAAGCGTGCGCATTGCTGCGCTGTACTGGCCAACGGAGATTCCAGCGCGCCGGGCAGCAGCTTCCTGCCGGGATAGCGCCTCAGGAAGGACGTCAGCCACGCCCGAGAGCCGTTCGCGCGTCTGGTTTAGGATGGTGTTGAAATGCTCGAACTGGGTGCCGTTAATACGCCCCGCTTCGAAGTGTGTCACCAACTGCGCATGCTGCTCATCCAGCGAATTAAAGGCGCGGATCGTCGGGTCGATTGAACCCAGCAGGTTCTTCAGCGCGGCGGATTGTTTATCTGCCGCCTGAGTGGCCGCGAGTTCTGCCTGGGCGCGCGCCGCTGCTTCGCCAGTGTCAGTCAGCTTAAGGCGGGTGTCGTCCAGAATCTTGTTGTAGTGCTGAAAATCGTCGGTATCCAGAAAACCTTTGGTCTGGAAGTTACGCAGCGCAGCCTGTTGTTCATCCAACCGGTTGAGCGCTTTGTTAACTGGATCGATATTCTCCAGCAGGCCTTTGAGCGCAGCCTGCTGTTCTTTGATACCTTCACTGCCCTGCTTCGCAGACTCAGCGCCAGCTCGGAATACGCTGTTAAGGTCATCGGCTTTGCCTACGGCACCAACCGCGGCTTCACCGAGTTTATCCAGTTCATTGCTGGCTGTTTTCAGGTCAGAAACATCGGCACGCAAAGTAATCGAGGCGATCTGGTCTGTCATTATTTCGTCTCCTTATGCATTACCTTGAGAGCCTCGCTTTCCATAATTTGAAGGTCAGCCATACAGGTCGCCGCATCCTCAACCCCGTGTAACTCGAACATCCAGGGGAGAACGTTGTAATCAAGACCGGTCGCCCCGCTCGCGCCGACTCGCCACTGGGTCGCCAGGGAAGAGAAGATGGTGAAGGACCTCCACACCGAGGGCAGAATCTCCACCTCTTCCTCCACGTCCTCAGGCGTCAAACCAAAAGCGCTCAGCTCCGCGAGCGTCGGTCCCGGCGTGTACAACGCTGCGGCGACCTGCCTCAGTTTTTTTCGCCTACTAATAGCAAGCCCGTAACCGCATGAATTAATTAACTATCTGATATTGATGGTGATATGTGTAGTCCATCGCGTAGTACATCAGCGAGACGGTAGGGTGTGGGGAATGTGGCTGCGTTCGCCGTGTTTTGCAGAAATGATGTTGGGTTATCTACCTGTCTACCTAATGGCCTTCAGCCCTTGCGGCACAAGGCTTTCAGCGGGTAGAGAATGGCATTGACGTTATCTACCATTGTCTACCCGGCAGTTTTATCATCTACCTGAGATCTTCATTGAACCAATCTATAAGACAAGGTTCCCAACTCAGGCAAATTGACCGTTCCTCTCGTCAGAAATTTATTTTTCACGTAAACGTGCTTAGGTTCTATTTTTTCGCCCAACCTAATGCCCAGAAGATGTCACAAGCAATTTTCTCCAAAGCTCATGACCCTGAGATGTCACACGCAAAGTAGGAAGGTTAATATCCCAGTGATTTTCATCCACCTCAGAACCAACAAAACTAACTTTACCCTTTAAATAACCGTCATCATGCAATAAGGCGATATACCCAAACACCTCCTTTACATTACCAACTTCGTCAACCAATGCTCTCCAGGCATCATCAGTAATGCTTTCTGGAAAAGCTTCAACGAAGACTCCTAAAACGTGTAATTTTTGCCGGGTCGAGATATTCATGAAATTCCACCTTGTTTGAGTGATGCGTCATTTTAACATAGTTTTTAAGAGCATCTGGGAGTCCACAAGCCGTTGGCGGACATGGGCTTTATACCCGTCATGATCAATCAGAAGATAATTGCCTCATCCAGTTATCGAACTCCCGGCACTGCGCCGGGGTGTATGTGCGGAGCGTGGCATCACCGCCCAAACCGTCCATCACGTCGCTGATAATCATCACCACTGCGGCCCCTTCCGGCTGCCTGACCTGCTGCTGCAGGCGTCGAACTCGATTACTCAGACTCATCGTCATCCCTCACACGGCTATCAACCACCTGAATAGCGATGTACGGCCCCGATTCAGGAACCGGATCGCCGGGGAACACTACCGGAACGGCGTCAGGCGTTGCGGACGCCTGCACCTGCTCGCGTAGCTTCTCAACACGCGCTTTTAATGACATGAGACACCTCCCTGCAACATCTTCTCGTGATGCTTCTGGGATAATGCTTCCCACTCATCCACCGTGAGCGCGGGGATCGGCTCCATAATCAGGCGAACCGGGGGATTTGCGCGTTTTACTGACTCTTTCAGCCTGGTAACTCTGGCTCTAATTGACATAATCCGTCCTCAGTTAATACCCGTCGCGCTTGGCGTTATTAATCTCATCTTCCAGGCGTTCTACCATCTCGCGCAGCTCGGACACCTCAATGACTTTCGCCATTGACGCCAGGCCATCGAGAAGTAATTTCCCCTGGTCGGTTGGTAACAGGCCATCAGCGACCGCGCGGAGGATTGACCGGGCAGTGGCTGGCAGATCGCTGTCATCCAGTTCGAACGACAACGGCGGGTAGGTTGGTTTGGTTTGCGGAACGACTCGTTCCAGAATCAGGCGACATGCAGACATATCACCTTCTGCGGCTGCGGCCACCACTGCGGCCACGGCTTTACTCGCGCCACTCTCTAACTTTTTACGCAGGGCTACGGTCTTGGCTGGCACTCCTCCGGGGTTGCCGCTGTTCCCCTTCTGGAATCTTCCTTTGCCGTCACGCCCCGCCTCAGAATCCCTGTTCTCAGGCATATGACCACCTATAAAAAAGCCCCCTGAACTACCGGATGCGGGGGCAAGTGATGCTAAACGGTTATGGGGTTATGCTTTGGGCGTGAACGTCAGTTTTACCCCTGGCTGTGCGCGGCTGTCGTCAGAGGCGAAGTATTCCCAGTTCGCTTTGTCTTTAACCTGCGCGGCGGTGATCGATACCTTATTGGCGAGCGTGTCGGCCAGTGACGATTTGAGGCGGTAGCTCTTAACAGCGATTTTGAACTCACCTTCGCTCTGCATCATCGTGGCGAGGGATTCCCCACCCAGCTGCGGCTGTGCAACAAACTTGGACTGGTAGCCGTTATCAATGATTACAGCGCCGTTCACCATGCCATAAGCTGTATTTGACGGAACGTAGTCAGTGACAAGGAAACGCCCGTTCAGGCCATCAGTGAACACGGCAATATCACCCAGCTTGTAAAGCTGCTCGGCGTTCTTGAACAGGTCGTTCTCCACCAGGCTGTAATACACGTCGGAGTTAATCGCCCAGCAAATGATATTCTGGCCAGCGTCACCGAATGCCCGGCGCCCTTTTACAAAGCTGCTGAGTTTCGGAGTGATTTCCCCGGTTGCGGCTGTGGAATCGGCGGCAATAGCCAGTGAAAACTTCGCGTTCGTGGAAAGGCAGGCATCCAGCGCGGCCAGACCTTGCGTGATCTGCTGCTCAATGATGCCCTGCGCGGCCTGTGCCGATACTGCGGCGGCTGCGTCCTCCGGGCTGGAGTTAATACGCGCCAGCAACCCGTCATTCACCTTAACCGGCCCCATGCGCCAGTCAAAGCGCGGCGCACGTTTCAGGATCTGCTCGATTTCTTTCGCCGTTACAGCAGTGGTGGAATAAGCGTTACGGGCAGTAACCAGACCGGCGATCAGCTTCCAGCTGGATTCCTCGGCGTAATCACCAATGGTTTTCTCACTGCCCAGCATCATTGCGCCACCAGTGGCAGCGCCGAACAGTGCGGATTGTTTCAGGACAAGCTCGGTAATGGTTGAGCGAACCTGATTCTGGAACATTTCTAAAGACATAATTCACCTATCATCGTTTTAATTGACTGTTATTTCTGTCCGATGATTTCACGAGCCTGACTGGTGAGATCTTGCTGTCCGCCCGGGCCTGGCTCGTAGCGGTGAGTGGTTGATGAATTGATACTGACAGAGGACGTACTACCGCCGCCGCTTGTTCCCGATGCTTTCAGAACCCAGTCGAGTTTGCCGTCAGCGTGTAAGTGCTTGCGCAGTTGCTCTACGTCTGCCCTCACTTCCTTCTGGCCGTTGCCGTCATCACTGTTGATGAAAATAGCGCTCTCATAGGTTCCGTCGTCATTGCGGTGAAGCTGGAAGAATTTCTTCAGCACCGGCACCACAAAATCATCAGAGCCGTCAATGAAGTTAGAGCGCATGAAAGCTGTCAGCGGCTCATCAATGAGGGACTTCTCCAGCCCGGCGCGGTAGCTGTCACGCTCTCCGGCGATCTGGTTGATTTTCTGGTCGTGCCCGGCGACGGTTTCGTTAACCACTTTTAACTGCGCCTCAGCAGTAATCCGGCGCTCTTTCTCCCCGGCTAACTTAGTCAGCAGCTCGGCGTTCTTCGCTTTCAGGCCTGCGGCGGCGGTGTCGTCCTGTTCGACGTTCAGCGCGTAGCCATCAGACTGTTCAACGTAGAGGGGTTGCAGGGCTTTATCGAGGGATTGGAAATCGTCGGAGGTAATGCGGAGTTTCAGCATGTTTGCACCTTATGCAATGCGCCTAGCGCGGTTAAGTTGTAATCACTATATCAATTATAGTGATCGGTAAAAATATATTAACCTGTTTTATTGATATAGGTCTAATTAACTGACTTCATGCTGTGTAAGCACGACTCCAGTTAGGTAGAGAAGGTAGATAATAGGTAGATAATAAAAATATAGTTATCTACCCAATAATAACCTTGAATTTAAAGGGATTTTTTTGATTAGGTAGACAAGGTAGATAACCCATGCCGTAATTACAAAAACTCGTCCGTTCTGTCCGTAAGCTGTACATTCGTTTGCCGCCTACCCTTTATCGTCCGAGTTAGATATTCGGCCTTGTACTCTTTCGCCGCCTCTTTCACCGCCTTACCGAACTCTGTGACACTCAGAGGCTTCGCCAGCCCCTGATACTCCATAAACGACAAATACAGGTGGTACAGGTATTGGCGCGGATTGCGATCCTCTTCTGACCGCTTACCGCCGCCCATTTCCAGCCCTCTCGGCTCACTCATGAAGGCCAGCGCCGCGCACAAATCCAGAACAGGGTTTGACGCTCTTTTAACTTCGAGTGCCTCCTCACTGTCGCGCTGTTCGATAAGCAGCGCTCGCGCATCGTCTGGATCTGCGAATGTCTCCAGTAGGCGGCGAATAATGACGGGGATTTCAGCGGCAATTTTGCGAGGCAATTCCGGGTCTTTGTCTGCTTCCCGCACTTTGTGATTGAACTGGAAGATTACACGCCGCCGCGCCACTCCTCCGGCGCGTTCGGTGAATATCATCGGTGTGTTGTTGGTGGCGATAACCACGGCTCGCAGGATGGCTGTAAATTGATGCTCGTTCTTCGGATCAATCTCCACGGCATCGCCGCCAGTGATGGCTTTAATCCCTGTTCCCTCGCCTGTGTATTTGGGCTGGTCTGGTAATGTGATCATGCTTTTGCCGACGAACTGAGCGCGGCCTCGCGCCGTATCGAGCGCCACCATGTTGCCGCTGGCGGTGTTGTGCTCTCCGGCCAGTAGTGTAGCAATCTGGGTGAACACGCTTTTACCGCTGCCACCTTCCCCGGTTATCTCGAGGAACAGCTGCCAGTCATACCGGTTCGCCAGCACCATGAACAGACCGGCGCAAATCCTCTGCATCTTAAGCGCGTCTTTACCTGATGAGTAACTTAGCCATTTGTGGAAGTTCGGCGCGTGGTCGTGAAGGTTTTCGCCTGGCACCGCGGGGGAATACTCAATGCCGTTATGGTTGGTGATCCAGTTGTCGGCGCAGTGCTCAGAGAAAAGTCCGGTCTCCATATCGTAAACGCCATTGGTAAAAGCGATCAGGTTCCGGCGCGGCTCCTCCATCACCGGGATAACGATTTTAAGCGCCTCGATAACGTTATTTATGTGCCGCTTGCTGAAATCTGTCTGGTTCTCGTTGTAGATAGCAACCATTTCGCGGCTAAGTTCTAACTGTGTGGCCTTTTCCCATACACCAGCGCGGTAGGCGTGGACGGCTTCACTTTCTGCATGAATGGCGATCCCGTTGTAACGCGCGGCCAGCAGCAGCGCCTTTTTGTTGTCGGCCATCTGGGATAGGTTCACGCCAGCAGCGGCGACTTTCACCAGGCTTTCGCCGTTCTCCGCTTCACGTTTTAAATCGGGCAACCGGGCAGACCAGTCTTCTATGGGGAACGGTTGATATAGTCCGTCAAATAGACGGGCCTGACGCACTCCGGCCAGCGCCAGCTTTGTAGCAATGGTGGTGAGTTGAGTCTGGGTAATGTCGCCAGCGCGATATACCCGGGCGCTTTCGCGCCCTTCGTCGATAATAATCAAGCTATCCAGCTCTGCCAGCTGCTTTTCACCAATGTACACGGGGGGCACATCGTCGCCAGCCCTTTTACCCTCGGACTCGATCCAGTGTTGGGCGTGGCTGTATGCCTCAGTGCCAGCAAAAATAATCGCCTCAGTGAGTTTATCCTTCGGCAATTCTTTGACGTTCGGCGCTCTTTTCATTATTCGTTTACTCTCACTGGCTGAAATTCTTTAATAAACCGCTGGTCATTCTGAATACACGGCGATGAATAACCTTCCCGAATAAATGTCACTCTGTTGAAACGGTAACTTTCGACGGTAACGAGGCATCCCCGGTTATCCTTCCATTTATCGCCCGGTCTGATTTCAGGATGAGCGAACCCGCCAGCATTTAAGCCGGTTAATTTCTTTTTCATGGTTTATTCCCTGATTAAATTAGTTACCTGATACCCACAACGCTGTAAAAATTGAATCATTCCAGCAGGGGTAATAAGTATTTCTTCATCCAGTAATGGGCGAGCCGAGGCGATGCCGCCGTTTGTATAAACCTGCCAGCGGCCATTATTTGGTAAACTCGCTACGGTTTGGCCGTCAGCACGTCGCACCAGATCATAAATATCGTTCACTTGTCTTTCCTCATCTGGCGATGCTGACATTCTGCATTGGCGGCGGTATCAGACAACGCCCGGGCCAATGGCATCAGCTCCATCAACATCCCGCCAATATCACGAAAATCTGAGGCTGTAGGCTCATAAACGCTGTTATCTATATCACCGGCATAGAACATCATTTTGCCAACAGCAGCGACGCCGTTGAGTATTGAGTCAGCAGCGCACTCGGCGCGGCCAGACAGGCGCACTAAATCATCACCCTGCAGTTCAGGAAAGTTCACACGCACAAAATCGTTATAGATACTCACGCCAGCACCTCCAGCGCCATTGCCGCCTGGAGTTCTCCAGCCTGACTACCCAGTTGCAGGTATGTCCGGGTTACTGCTGGGTTGCTATGTCCGAGCATCTCAGACGCGATCAGCAGACCCTGCTCACCACCACGGCGCATCATGTTGAATGCGGCAATTTTGCGGGTGCTGTAGGCGCTCAGGCGCAGCTTTGCGTTAACGTGGCGCATGAACCACGCACAAACGGCGCTCAGGCGCTTCCAGATTGTCTGGCGCGTGACGCTACCATTCAGAGAGTGACAACGGTTACTTTCAATCTGGCTACGGCTGAATACCAGATCGTCCTCCACCAGATTACGCTCCATCCGTTCGGACAGGCGTTTCAGGATGCCGGGCGGCAGCTGCTTGGTGTCTCGCTTCACATCGGCGCGGCTAACCAGCTCGAAACACATTTCCTGTTCGTCTGGTGTCATGCTGGCGGCGATCTCGTCCGGGGTGGCACTATCCCACGCCATATAGCCTACGTGGTCGCCATCCATCCGGGCGGCGTCCTTCCGGGCTTTGCGTACCAGCTCTACGCCCTTGCGGGTTGCTCTGGCTTCTGCGGCTTTGGTTTGCTTGGCAACGGTGATGGTTGCTTTACCTGTCGTCCAGTCGATGCAGGAGTAACGCAGGTTGCACACGTCAGCGGTACGCCAGCCAGTAACCACGGAAATATCCCACCACAACAGCACCCACTCGGGCTGCGTCTGTTGGATGCGTTCACGCAGTTTGATTTGTTCGTCACGCTCGTAAACGGGCGATTTGGTGCGGCTGCCTTTGGTGGATACTGCGGCCACGATATTGCCGCGAACGGCGCGCGCTTTTGCGGTCAGGCTCTGGAGGTTCATACAGCGGCCTCCTGAGCTGGCAGGCGGGCAGCCAATGACAGAATGAAGTGAGGCGCAAGAATGCGGCGGGCTTCACGCTCGGTTGCGGCCTCTACGGACAGACGGCATGGTTTAGCTTTGCGGTCGTGACGGTTCAGCGCGAGAAAGCGCCAGGTGAATTTGGTTTGAATATGGGTTGGGGCCGTCATCATGATGATGATCTCCATTAGCTTTTAAAGGAGTCACCACCAGAGGTTCCAATCTCTTAATTGGTGGTGACACTGACAGGGTTGGAACTACCGGCGCTAATGGAACCGGCCAGCCTTTCGGCTGCCCTGCCAGCGCCACCATAATGCTGTGCGGATCTGTGCCGCTGAATATGGGGGTACTGACATGCGATACAAAAAAAAGACGCTTTCGGCGTCTGTATCGCCATTAGCTTATCCGGGGTTCCAATCCCGGCCCCAGATTTTGCTGGAGCCTATGCAGTGTAATACTGGTCGTTAACGGATGGCAAGTAGTTTATTTGCCAGTGTTAATTGTCAGAATAAGCCGTCTGACAATTAGATGGAGCATCGTCAGGCTGCCTTTTCGCTGCAGCTCGTTCAGCGCCTTGATCACGATTTGCGGCGTCAACTCGTTAACGTGATACTCCCCGAATTTAGGGATCAGGTGTTTTTTGAATACCTGGTGAATTCCCTTCCGGGTCATGTCTCGCAGTGGCATGGACATCTTCACTTCTAACCAGTCCCGCGCCACCTTCTCAAAGGTGTTGAGGCGTTTTCGTTCCTCCTCCAGCTTTGCGGCCTTCTTGTTTTCCTGCGGGTCAATACCCTGCGCCAGCAGCACCTTTGCAGCGTCACGCTGCTGCCTGGCTTCTGCCAGAGTCACGGCAGGGTATTTGCCTATCGTGTAGGTCTGTCGCTTACCCGTCACCGGATGACTGTAACGAAACCGCCACGTTTTAGAACCACTGGTTTTCACCACGAGGATAAGCCCCTGCCCGTCGCTCATGGTCATATCACTGTCAGTGGCTTTGGCGCTTTTGATTTCGGTGTTTGTTAGCTGCGTGGTTTTCTTCGGCATTCGCTTACCCTCTAATGTAGTCCATCGCATAGTCCAAAAATTAGCGGCTATCACCGGGCAAAACTGAACATTAAGACGCTTAAACGATAAAGTATGACTTTGATTTATCTAGACATTCACGTACAAAACGATAAATTGATGCCGTTAGCCGATAACAGATGCTAATTTTTTTCGCGGATACCCATCAGCTCTTTGGTGTAGGCCAGACCGATGCTGTCGAACGCGCGTGGATAGTTCTTCAGGAGGACGATCACGTTATCGCGATTGAACTCATCCGGCAGCGCCCAGCCTTCGACAATTTCCATGAGGTAATCGGCCTGCGGCTCAATAGCAGCCTTTTTACCTTCAGCAGCCTTTTGCAGCTTCTCGTCCATGGAGCGCAGCTCTTCCAGCGTCTTGTGGCGGAAGGTGAAGGTCAGTTTGCCGTCTTCGGCGCCAGCTCGCGGGATACTGGCTGTCACGGAAAAAGTTGGGTTCGGGATCAGGGAGAATTTGGTCATTTGTTCATCTCGGTAAGGCCCGGCTTACCGGGCCAGATTAATCAAGTAATGCTGACGGTGCATCCGGCAGAAGTGAGCGTCTTGCCTGCGGCGTCGGTAACTTCGCAGGTATACACCCCAGCATCGGAAGACTGAGCGGACGGAATGTTGAGCGTGGATGCGGTTTTGCCCGGAATGGCTGTGCCGTCCTTCTTCCATACGTAGGTATACGGCGCGGAACCGCCCTGCATGACCACCGACAGATCCAGAGCTGCATTAGCAGCAACAGACTTGGTTGCTGGCAGGTCGGTCAGGAACGCCAGAGGTGTAGCAGAGGAGTCAGCAATCGGGTAAATCTGCATATCCGATTCGAAGTTCATACGCGCTTCGTTGCTTTCCACGGCATTGATTTCGGTGCGTGGTACACGCTGGAAGGATACTTTGGCAGAGTAGTATCGATCGGCTTTGCCGCGCGGGTTGTGGAACCAGACCGCGGTAGTATCGCTGGAGTCGTCCAGATCAATCAGACGTTTGTAGATCGCCAGTTGCGGGTCATGCGCGAAGGTATAGACCTGAACCACGGCGTTTTTGAATGTCGGGATGGTACGGGCTTTATCATCCTCCAGGAACTGCACACTGATGGTCTGCTGGTCACCGCCTTCGGTGGACAGCGTCATAACCTGAGGCATGGTGATCCACGAATCAATTTTACGCAGCGTACCTGCCCCGGTACCCGCCGGAAACTTCTTGGTGTCGGTGGTATCGAACGCTTCCAGCACGATTTTCGTTCCAGTAACTGACTTGACACGCACCACCATGTTGTCGAGCTTCAGCCAGCCAGAGCTAACCTGGACGACATCGCCCGCGAGGATGCCAGCAGCCGAGGCAACGGTCAGTTCGCATTCCGTCGCATTGGATGCCGCAGTGAAGACAATCGGCGCAAGATAGGCCTTGGCCACGTTTACACGCGACCCGTTAGGGATTGCGAATGCCATTGCATTCTCCTGAATTTAAGTAATAAAAAACCCACCAGATGGTGGGTCAGTAATCAGCGCGGTACTGCATGCTGACGGGGATGGTGTAGGTGATGGAGCCGCTACTACCGTTTGGTGCAGAGGTCGGACGGTCCTGTATTGGCTGGCGAATCTGAGGCGGCCCGTTGATATAGACGGTCAAATCACCAGCCACCAGAGCGAGGCCTTCAGGAAATCCACCCGCAATCACACTGGCAAATGTTCGCGCCTTGCCGACGCCCATTCCTGCGGGGGTGACTATGTTCACCTGGAAAATGCCCTGATACGTACGAAGCTGCCCAGCAAAGTCTTGCCCGATAGTTTGTGCTGGGAGTATATAGACCCTCCCGTACGGGACATCACCTGGCGGTTCAAAAATGATGTTTGGCCAGGCTATCGGCATGTCAATCGCAAGGGCGATATCAGCAAGGCGCGACTCGAGCAATTCCGCAATTAGCATTGATTGGTCACCGGCCATTACGTACCTCGCTCATCGCCTCACGAAACAGCTGCGCTGCGTCCAGTGCAGTGATACCTACCATGCCGCCGGGGGCCTGACCAGAGTGCCCGTTCTCCAGTGCCTGTGCGTATGGCAGGTTATTTGTGAAGTAAATCGAGCTGACCTGCCCCACCCTGAACACTTCAAGCACCGCCAGACCGCGGGAGTTGGAACCCTGGCCGGAGGCATCCGGAGTATCGTTGGATTGGGTCGGTTGGCTATCAAACCCCACATACCAGTTGTTCTTGAAACGCCCACCGACATAACCATCTGGCTTTTTGATGTCCATCGAGTCGTTTACCCGTAGGCCACGTTTAAGGCGCCCGGACTTCGTCACGTTTGCTGGGTCATCGCGAAGCGCTGCGTTATGCTCACGAACGGCAGTGTTATAAGCCGACGCCGTCTGATTCACTTCCCACGTTTCAGGCTGCCCAACTGGCGACACATCGACAAGGCGCCCGAGGATTTTGATACCCGTCCGGCGCACCACCTCGTCTATCTCCTGCTTTGAGCCATCAACGAACAACTGAATGGCAGCCAGGAACGGCTGATTAGCAGAACTTGCCATAGTTACGCCCTCAGTTGGATGTTGTAGGAGATAAGCACGTCAGCAGGCTTAACCGGGTTCGGCTGTACCACGCGCCACTTTTGGCCGTCGATATCAATGATGTCACCGATGCGCACCTCAGTTTCAAACGTGGCCGCCAGCTTCTTATCGCCTGTAGCAATCAGAGAGCCGTCGATTTCACGAGTGGAGTATTCAGTGATAACGCCGGTAACGGTCGCGATAACAGGCTCGGTGGTAATCTCTTTCCCGTACTGATCGCGGGTGGTGGAGCCGCCTCGAATCATTTGGTAGGATTTGCCGTTATCCTTCAGGAGACGTGTTGCCGTAGCGCGCATGCGGCGATAGTCGATTGCCATGCTACCCCCTTTCGACCCGAACCTGGTTGCCGCCCACTACAAGCCCACGCAGTGCGGAATAGAACCATGGGAATGACGGAGAAGCTTTATTCGTTCCCGGCTCATACTGGATTGTTACCGCACCCTCAACGCGCTCCATCGTCACCGCCCCACCGCCAGCGACCGACGGGGTGAGGTCAATCTCCTGCGATTCGATAGCCAGGCGACATTGAGCATCAATCAGACGCAGTGGAATAGCATCATTCGGCAGGTCAACACCATCGAAGCGCACGCCGGAACGCGGCCAGGATAGAGGCTGTGATGCGCTGGAACGCTGACCGCGCCAGGCCTTCCCTTCCAGAAAGTCCATTGCCTGCATCAGCATCTGGCCGCACTCATCATCATCTGCAGGAATGCTATATCCGCGCCCGACGGCAAATGCCCGCAGGTCTGACACGCTTGCGTAGCTGTTGAAGCCTGGAGAGTTGGGATCGGCGTCCAGCATGTTTATTCCTCCAGACGCCAGTCCAGCGCCAGCCAGTTATCCACTTCATCAGGATGAACATCTGCGCGCAGCGGGCCGCCAGGGAATTCTGGGGTGTCACGTACCATGACCACCAGCTCAATACCCTGCTGTTCCTGCTGCTGTTCCTGCTGCTGTTCCTGCTGCTGTTCCTGCTGCTGTTCCTGCTGCTGTTCCTGCTGCTGTTCCTGCTGCTGTTCCTGCTGCTGTTCCTGCTGCTGTTCCTGCTGGGCAGGATTTTTATCAGCGGCCTGCTGAGCTGCAAGCTTTTCCGCTTCACGCTGAGAGCGCTGCTCTTTGGTTAATCCGGCCATTGGGCCTCCTGAAAAACAAAGGGGCCGAAGCCCCCTGGGTTAACCCATGATGATGGCGGAATGACGTGGCGCCACAGCAGCCACACCCCATGCCAGCCCCACTTCATAACGCACCTGACGGTACTGGCGGTACAGCGCCACCTGGAAAGTGATGCCAGATACCGGGTCGGTCACATTCATGACGTCATCAGCAGTATCGCCACCTTCAGGCATCGCCGGGGTACGGCTGGCCAGCAGGAATGCCCCGCGGTCAAACGCCATGTTCGGTACGAATTCGCTCAACACGGTGACATCAGCCTGATCTGCCAGATCCTGACGGAGGCCCGGCGCGCTAATAGTGATAGTGGAAGACGTAGCCGCAACGACCAGATACTGATTGTCATCACCGGCGAACTTCACCGCAGTACCTGCAGCAATACCGCCGGTGCCAGCAGAGATAGCGATGATGATATCGCCCTCTTTCTTCGCGCCATTGACCTTATAGCCAGCAGCGGCGCTTTTCGCGGTACGCTTGATGCTGAAGGATTCGTGGAGGTTGAAGCCCATGATGCGACCGATAACACCTTCACGCAGCAGCTGGTCGGTTCCCGCTTCGTTCGCTTTGAAGAGGACAGCCTGTTTACCACGGATGGATGCCATCGCTTCACCACCCAGCACCATACGCAAATCGGTAGTCGGTGCACCGTTATCGGTCAGGATTTGACGCGCCAAGGCAGCATCAGTCAGATCGTCTTTGATGCTGAACGGAGTATTCTTCGGCGCGCCAACAGCACGGGAGGAGTTGAGGTACAGCGCAGCGAGGTCTGCATCCACTTCGTTCGCCAGTGCGCGGAAAGCCTGCTTGAACTGGTCAGCAAGGATAGTGTTGTAGGTACCAGCCGGGCCCAGAGCCAATTGCTCTTCACCATTCCATTTCACCGGGGCCATCTTGGATTTGGTGATCTTGACATCCACACCACCGATGGTCTGGTCGCCAGAATTAGGCGCTGACGGACCAGGGACAATATCTTCAGTGGTGGCTGCAGGTGCGACTGGCGCACGTACGGTCTGGTCTTTAGCAGCAGCATCCGCTTTCGCGTCACGCGCCACCGCAGGAATAAAACCAGTTTGCTCGCGGGACACTACGTCCAGCGCGGTATAGATGGTCGGGATCAGACCAGTAAGGGTATTGCCTGCCATTTATGGCTCCTTTCGATTTAATCGACGATGCTGACGCCGTCTTTCAGCGCTGCTTGCTTGCCAGCGTTATCCAGGGAATCAAACGCACCGCGTTTCATGGTTTTCTGCCCGGCCTGATGCTGCGACTGGTGAGAGCCACCGCCGCTGTTGCCGGACGCTTTGAGGATGTAGTCTTTCTGTGGATGCAACTCGACCAAAGATTCCAGCGCTTCATCGAAGCTGGCCAGTTCGCCGGGCTTGGTGCGTGAGAACACCTTATTGCCCTGGCCGTCGTAGGCCACAACCTTCCCTTCTTCGATTTTGAAGTTCTGACCGAAGTAGGAACGCACGAACTCAGTCGGGATCGCCATCTTCTCGGAAATGAACTTAGAGCCACCGAAGCGGCCGCCGATCATCTCGTCGTAGAGTTGAGTTTCCAGCTGTTTGGTCTTGCCGTTCGCCTCGTCCAGTTGCTGTTGGAAAACTTTGGTGATCTCCGCCTTTACCTGGTCAACGGCACCAGCATCGATCAGTTTTTTCTGGTCGATTTTGGTCATCATCTCCAGGGCTTCGAGCGCCTTGGCCGGGTCGGTGATGCCAGAGAATTTCGCGAGATTGGCTTCCGCCGCTTCCTTCGCTTCGCGGTGAGTTTTCGCCTCGCCATTCAGGGAGGTGATTTTGGTCATCGCTGCGACCGCATCGAACGGGATCTCTTTGCCATCATCATGGATGTACACAGGCATACCGTTTTCAACGACCACATTTCCGTTAGCATCAAGTTTCAGTTTCATTGTTTTTGCTCCAGCCTTCCGGCCATACGTAATGGGTCATCCGACCCGGGCACCGCGTCGCATCCGCTCAGCGGCAGGCATAAAAAAAGCTGCCCGGAGGCAGCCTGTTAGATAAATTCGATTGTAATTTCGCCGCGTAGCTTGCGGGAGTAAACCTCACCCCGCTTTCGTTTATGGATCCGCAGCGGGTGTGGATGAATGCAAGCGACACCTCGCTTAACGTCTGCCCAAACGCAGCTCTTTGCCTCATTACCATTTACAAACACCCTTCGTCTGCCACGGCCATCGCCCACGCAGTGAAAATCATCATTACGCATACCCTATCCCTCAAACGCCGACGCATCCACGCGGCGTAGCTCGTCCAGGGTCAGGAACTCCCCGGCATCGTTGAACATCTCCGGCACGGTGATTTTGCCGTCACGGAGCATCTGCGCACGAGTAACGCCCAGCACCTGCTCCTGCCGCGCGTAAGGCTGCCTCACAAGCCACTCGGCATAGCTGGTATGCACTGGCACCTGGCCGTCCATGGACGCTCTGGTTGCGTTGCTCAGTTCGTCAGGCGGTATCTGCAATTCTTCCCACGACTTAGTGATGAGGATTTCACCGGAGCGACAGCAGAAGTGGATTTTGCCGGGTCCGCGTAGGTATGGGACCACATGCCCCAGCGGCTTGCCGTCGAGCGTGTAGAGCTTGCGGTCGCGGATGATGCACCACTGGCTGGTATGCGTGTCCAGCGTGGAGGACCACTGCTTGGCCTTCACGATATCGCTGTTGGCCTGGGCGAACTCCTGGCGCGCTGTGGCGGCCATGTGATTCACCGCGGTACGCGTTACCACCGCCAGGTCACGACGGGCAGTGTTGATCACCCCATCTTCACGGTTGCGCAGCGACGTACCGGCGACACGTTTAACAATTTGCTCTACCGTTTCCCCCTGGAGGAACCCGGAGCGAACAGCATTGGTAATCTTGTCCAGCCGATCCGATTCGAGTTTCTTCCCCCACTCCTTCAGCAAACGCCCCTGGAATGGCTGCGCCACAGCTGAGGCGTAAACCTGCTCGGGCGCGATGCTCTGAAGCGGGACATGTTTCAGTATTTGCTGAGGTATTACGCTGCTGAACAGGTCCAGCTGATACACGGCCTCATACTCAACGTAGCGCGTCAGTTCGCGTGCCAGCGCAGTATTAACTGGCTCATAGGCCTGCTGGTTGAGGTCCCGCACACCCGCCAGCAACGAAGCCAGGCGGCGGGCGCTGTATGTATCAGCACGCTTGCCGTCCAGCAGCACCAGCAGTCTGGCGGCCAGGTCAGCATCCAGCTTGTTGAGTAGAGCCACCATCCGCCGGGCGACGCCGGTACCGTAGCGATTCACATATAGGCCGTGCGCTATCGTCTCGTCCTGAAGGCGGTCATTGACAGAGCGGACCATGCTATACCTCGTCTAACGTTCTGGTATCCAGAGACGATGATTCAGCCAGCAATTCGTCCAGGACCTTCTCCGGATCTGCATCGGCATCAATCAGGTTGAGTTTTTGCAGGGATTTAATCGCATCTATGCGGCGAAGGTCACCGCCCTGACGTAGCGACTGAATGGCCAGTGCAGCAGGAGGATTGAACTCTTTCGACTCGACATCCAGCTCGGTGCGGACATCGACGTTACCACCTTCGGATTCACCGATGTACTCAGCCATAATCTGCAGGATATTGTCGATCGCATCCTCTAGGCTGGTTGCCATGGTGTAGAGCGGTGACTGCTCCTGCATCTTCTCTTCTGAGGTCTGGTCAACAGACTTGGTTGAGGTGTTGTCAGTGCGCAGCAGTTTCGCGCCTGCCTGGCGCATCTGCTCCACCAGGTCGGTTAGCGACTCTTTACCGGCACTAATTGAGGTTCCAGTATGCTCGACATATTCCAATCCCTGTTTCTGTCGATCGGAGAACTGAGTTGCAGACGAAGAGCCAATTACCAGTTCCTGCCCATCCTCTAGCCCGAATACCGTGAGCAGAGGGACGCGCGCGACGTGCAGAATGTTGTCCTGCTCGCTCTGGCTCTGCCAGTGCTTCACATTCAACAGCGCCATGTTCAACAGCGGCGGAGAACCGCACATAAACCCAGTGCGCTTGGTGTAGAGCGTAACCAGGGTAATATCCCTGCGGGATGTTTGCCATTCCTCGTGCAGCGTCCAGTTCGCCTGGCCGTCGGCACCAGTGGCCTTGCGGTAAATCTGCACCTGCCCGGGCGTCAGCAGTCGAATCTGCTCGACCTTTGTTTGCCCGAAATCATCGCCGTCTTCGACTACCACCTCTTTGATGCGCAGTTCGGTGAGCACCACCTTGCCGCCGGTTATCTTTGACTTCCAGCCGATCACCTGACGGGGATTTAGCATGGTGACGTACGGCCGCGCGCCGATAGCCTTTTCATCCGCCTTGGTCTTCACCTTTTCGGCGTCCACCCGGGGATAATCCACCAGAGCGTGCGAAAGGCCATACTGCATTGCCAGGCTGAAGAACGCCTGCGACCAGACATCGAGGCGACTGCCTTCCAGGTCAACGTTCTTCGAGAACTCGCGCAGCGCATCCGGGACGTTCTCGCCCAGTTGGATCGGCTCAGCGAATACGCGGCCAACGTTCTGGTTGATGGTCTCTTCGTAGGCAGGAAGAAGCGTGGCCACAGCCAGGCGCTTTTTGTAATCCTCTTTGTCCTCTTTTGGCCAGCGCGGGAGATATGCCTCGCCCAGTTGTCGCATATAGAGCGTGCCGCCCATCAGGGCATCGTTGATATCCCACGCCTCGACCATGTTCCCATAGTCCAGATTGGGTGTTGAGATGTCAGGCATGGAGTTACATCCGTAGTTGAGTGACTTTTCCGGTGGGCTTGATGATCGGGAATTGCTTCACGATGAAATAGCCACCAGCGTCGTTTGGGTGATCGTTGTCGGCTGATTTATCCGGCTCGCCGTTTGCCGCCCATACCTGCTGTTCAAGGCTGTCGGTATAGACTGGGCAGCGAGCAACGTTAACTTTGTAGCGGCGCTCACCGTTGCCGTTGCAGAACATGGCATTCATGGAGTTAATGCGATCCTTTACCGGCGGGTTGGCGGCGTTCACCACCACGCTGAATCCGGCCTGTTTGAGCTGCGCGATATCCGTAGCGCTGGCGTTATTCGATTTGCGCGAATCACCAGAGGCATCCGGAAAGATATAAATCTGTCTGGAAGACACGTAGCGTCCGCCCTCGTAGCGCCAGAATTCTTCCTGAATGCGCTTAATCATGGCCGGAGTGTCATAAACCTTTATCAACTCGCGTACCGCGCGCGGCTCGCCATTGCGAAGCACGTGGACGATGGCCGCCATTTTGCCAACGTTAAAGTCCATGCCGATATAGAGCGGTTCGCCTGCCTGTTCTTCATCAGTACAGTTATTCAGCCGGCGATCGAACTGGTGATAGATGGTGCCGCTGGTCAGGTTGGTGAAACGCCCCCTCAGATACGCCTTAATCAACTCCGGAGGGTAAGAATTCATCAGCGAAGGGATGTAATCCGGGGGCAGGTTCTTCGCGTTGTCGAACGTGCTGGCCTGAATCAGCCCGTACAGAGCAGAAAGCTCAGGTTTTTCACGCACCGCCTTAACGAATTGCTGGTAAACGAATTTAAACCCTTCCGGTGTGGTTGTGACGTCAATGCCATTACGTAGCCCATCAACCTTGTAACGCATACGAGCGATGATTTTTCGCCACGCCTGCTGCGCTTTGGCAGCCGCCATGACGTCCAACTCATCCACCATCGCATTACCGATTTTGAAACCGACTATCGAGCCGGGCTTCTCCATCGAGCGGCAGATTGTGGTCCCGCGGAACCGTCGCCCCTCGTAGAAGTGAACCTCTTTGTTCCCCTCATTGATTTTGACGCTCAGCCCCCAGTCAAAGGCCACCTCTTCGATCGTCGGGTAGAAGATGTCACGAATCTGCGGGTACGTCGGCGCGAAATAGCCCTGGTTGATTTTCGGGTGCTCCCACATCCCTTTGCAGATGCCGCCACAACCCACCCACGTTTTACCGGAACCGAACCCGGCAACGTAGGCTTTAAACTTGTGCTCCATCGCGAGGAAGCGAGCCTGCGGGATGTTAAGTGTCGGGCTGATCCCCATCGTCTTCCCTCGCATCTACTACGTTGATATTGATCTGCACTGGTGTTGGTTCGTCATCATCACCATCACTGGCCAGCTCTTTGCGGAGTTTCTCAATCTCCAACTGTCGGCGGTCGATTTCGATTTGCTGGAGACGCTGTGCAAACTCGCTATCAGCCAGGCCAAGCCGTTTCATCACCACCTCATACATCCGCTCGCGGCTGATGGCGGTAATCTCAATGCCATTCTTGCCCAGCTTGACGCCGGAATATGCCAAAGCAGCGTCAGGGGAGAGTTTCCTGGTGTCAGCGAAGTAAGGCTGGCCTATTCCGTCACCATTGCAGCGCGGGCAGGCAGGGTTTGGCTCACGAGTGTGGTCATATCCATAGCCGCCAACGTCGACTGGCTCACGCTTGTCGCGTTCTTTAGCTTCCAGCCGCTTCTCTTCAAACTCCACGGCATCGCGCCACTGATATTGATGGCCAAAGCCCCAGCAGTAACGACATGCACCGCGGCGATATTGTGAAAGCTGGTTTGCGTCAAAGGTGGCGAGCTGCCACATCTGCGCGAGCACTTCATCGGCACTGCCAAGCGTGCGCGCAATAGAGGCTTTCTGCTGCTGTGCAATGGCCTGAGCAACGTTAGGATTCGTTATGAGCTGACGACCATAGTTTGGGTCACTATAACCAGCACGTGCAGCAGCAGCGGTGGCGTTGTTGTCCTTGAGGTACTCCGCGACAAATAAGCGCTGCTGAGCAGTAAGCCCATCATCATCCACCAGCTCATTTGCGCTTTTATCTTTCTGCGCAGTGCGCATTTTTTTCTGCGCAGTTGGCTTTTTGATATAGCGCCGCGCAGATGTGTAATTCAGTCCCTGCGCTTCACACCAGTCTTTGGGGGAAATACCGGATTTAGCATGCTCGGCGAGGAACTGGTGTTGCAGTGCTCCCCAGTCCGGTTTTGCCATATCTGATCACCTGCCTGTTTGTCATTATCGCAGACACTCATGGAATGCCTGCTGTAATGCCGTTAGTCGTCAAGCTGCAATACACCGTGATCCAGTCAATCTGAGTAAGCGAGTAGTCCTTTATATTCGGGGATAACCTCACCATCATCAGCTTCGAACTCAGGGATTGTCCCGGTAGTGATAGTGTATTGTGGCTGGCCATCTTCTTTCGCGAATGCTGCCAGGTCTTCAATCTGCGTAGCTGTAAGAACTACTGTCATGCGCATACCTCAGTTGTTAAAAAGCCCCGCTATTGCGAGGCCTAGGGTTATTTGTATCGCGACCGACTACCTGTGAATGATAAAAAGCGATTTACACTTTGGGCAAAGTAATACCTGTTGCTGACGTACTTTCGTGGTCGACTGAGTAGATTTATGTCCACATATCGGACACGTGACAGTCATATTGGCTACAAGCCCAACACGCTGCATTGCGTAATCGAAGAATGACATGATGGCTGACCTTTTAATGAATGTGGTTTATCATACCGCA
>Ga0129313_1000575_pt1 | contig 29571 bp, 24 predicted proteins | sample O1105metagenome_FD_94436 | JGI IMG/M metagenome (GOLD analysis project Ga0129313, IMG submission 94436) | Orangutan group fecal microbial communities from fecal samples from Wisconsin, USA - O1105 metagenome | ecosystem: Host-associated > Mammals > Digestive system > Large intestine > Fecal...
GCAAAAGGCATTCTGCAAGGAGTCTGTACTTTTCCATATTTATCCGTTATTTAACTTTATAAACGGACAAAATAGTATTTTTATTGTACTACGATATCCACACACTTTTTCCAGTGGTCCGAATATCCTTGTACAATATGAATCCAAGAATAAAAACACATTAGACTTTTCTAAAGAATACAACGATTACAAGAAATGGAAAAAGACAGCAGGAAAGAATAACAATCTTAAAACATATTGTTCGCAATACAATCTTAATTATAAAGACATGACAGCATGGCTTAGAATTGTCAAACCTTCACGTTAAAACAAATTTATATAGAGCTATGCTTCTGATATGTCAGATAAAAAACAATTAAAACGTAAAACATATATTTAATGACAAATCAAACATCGGATAACAATAAACGAATAGCCAAGAATACTTTGCTGTTGTATGTACGCATGTTCTTTATGATGGGAATAGCACTTTACACTTCGCGTGTGGTGCTTAATACCTTAGGAGTGGAGGATTATGGTATATATAATGTAGTGGGCGGACTGGTGAGTATGTTCGGACTCTTGAATGGTTCCATGTCGTCTGCCACTCAACGATATATTACATTTGAGCTTGGCAAAGGCGACAGCAAGAGTTTGAACAAGATATTTAGCTTGTCTCTGCAAATACATGCTCTTATAGCTATTGTTACAGTACTGCTTATAGAATCGGTTGGATTGTGGTTCTTGTACAACAAGATGATCATACCACCAGAACGTATGACAGCAGCCTTCTGGGTACTTCAAGCATCTGCGTTGACGTTTATCTTCTCAATAATGTCTGTACCATACAATGCAGATATTATAGCCCATGAGCGAATGTCGGCTTTTGCTTACATCTCAATAATTGAGGCAGTGTTGAAGTTGGCTATTGTTTACATGTTGTTGGTAGTACCGTTTGATAAACTCATTGTTTATGCAATATTACTTGCTGTTGTACAGCTATCTATACAGTTATGCTATATGGTTTATTGCCATCGACGCTTCCCAGAGTCAAGGTACAGGCATGTTAAGGACTGGCGTCTGTTCAAGGAGATGACCTCGTTTGCAGGATGGAATATGTTTGGTGGGTTGTCAAGCATATCCTTTAACCAAGGACTTAGCATGTTGCTTAATGTGTTCTTTGGACCTGTCGTAAATGCTGCACGTGCCGTTGCGACACAAGTTCAGAGTGCTATTCAGATGTTCATTACTAACTTTCAGATGGCTCTCAATCCACAGATTGTAAAGACCTATGCTCAAGAAGACTTCGAAGCAATGCACACGTTGATGTTTCGTAGTTCACGATTCTCATTCTTTCTGATGTATCTGCTTAGTTTGCCAGTTCTGCTTGAAGCTCCACTGATATTGCAGATATGGTTGAAGACAGTACCTGATAATACAGTGATATTCCTGCGTCTGATAATATGTACAACGCTTATTTATACTATCATCAATCCGATACTTGTTGCGAATAATGCAACAGGTAAAGTACGTACTTATTATATAGTATGCGGATCTATGATGATTTCAATACTGCCCATTTCGTATATTGTATTACGTATGGGATGTCCAGCATATAGCGTCTTTATAGTGCATTTCTGTATTGAGTTGCTGACACAGGTTGCAAGACTTATAATGGTTAGAGATAGATTAAAACTATCAATTAGAAAGTATATTCTAAAAGTTTATCTTCCTATTGTTATGGTTACGATAATAGCAGCAATTATACCATTGCTTGTTTATAATTCTATGACAGAAGGCTTAGTGAAATTCTTCATAGTGTCAATTGTTTCAGTAATGTCTGTTGCTTTAACCTCCTTTATTATAGGTTTTAGTCACTCCGAACGACAATTCTTTATTAACAAGTTCAAATTGATTTCTGCAAAGATAAGAATATGATTAATTTAAAAAACAAACAGGACTGTTGCGGATGCTCTGCTTGTGCCCAGCGCTGCCCCAAGCAATGCATAACGATGGCAGAGGATGAAGAAGGCTTTCTTTATCCACAAGTAGAAACTTCAAAATGTGTAGATTGTCATTTGTGTGAAAAGGTCTGTCCTGTTATAAATAAATATGAGGCACGTACTCCTTTAAATGTTTATGCAGCCAAGAATTCTGATGATGAGGTTAGAAATCAAAGTTCATCAGGAGGAATCTTTACTTTGTTAGCCGAACAGACAATAAAGGATGGTGGTGTTGTATTCGGTGCTTGCTGGGATAAGGAGTGGAATGTAAAGCATGATTGTGTTGACTATATAAGTGATCTGCAGAGATTCCGTAGCTCAAAATATTTACAAAGTGTAATAGGTGATAGCTATCTAAAGGTAGAGCAATTCTTGAAAACAGGCCGTAAGGTGATGTTTACAGGCACTCCTTGCCAGATAGCAGGTCTTAAACATTTCCTTCGCAAGGAATATGACAATTTACTTGCCGTTGAGGTGATCTGTCATAGTGTGCCAAGTCCTGGAGTGTGGCAACAATACCTAACTACAAGACTTCATACATTGAGATGGGAAAAGTCTGATATTCGACATATCTCGTTTAGGGACAAGAAGACAGGTTGGAAAACTTACTCATTTGTAATAGAAAATAAAGACGGTAATATCTTTACCGAATTAAATAGCAAGAATGCTTTTATGAAAGGATTCCTTACAGACTTGTATACGCGTCCTTCTTGTCATGCCTGTCCTGCCAAACAGCAAAGAAGTGGTAGTGACATAACATTGGGGGATTTCTGGGGTATTGAATCCTTGATGCCTGAAATAGACGATGATAAGGGTGTTTCAGCTATAATCGTAAACTCAGACAAAGGAATGCAAGTATTGCATAATGTAAATGTTGAGTTACATAAAGTTCAATATGATGAATTGACAACAAGAAACCCTGCATTGGTTAAATCTTTCCCAATAACTCCTAAACGCACCGAGTTTTTTAAGAAAGACGGAACTACTTTTGAAGAAAAGGTGAAGAGATTAGCGAAGAAACCATTCTCAATGAAAACTTTAGTGTATCGCATTGTACGGAAGATTATTCCAAATATGGTTGTGGTAAAGTTAAAACGTCTTCTTAGATAATAAGAAAGAAAATAGAGTATTTTCATAAAAACAACCTGTAATATTATGAACATTAAACCTGCAGACAAAACGATTAAGGCACTTTTAAAGTCAGGGAGGCAATTCATGATACCTCGTTTTCAAAGAGATTACTCATGGGAAAAGAAGAATTGTGAAGAGTTTCTTGATGACATTATCAAATGCCTGAAATGTAAGGATGGAAAACTGGAAACCACTTCTTACTTTTTAGGCACGATGCTTTTCATCGGCAACTTCGATGAGAAAAACGATAAGGAAATACAAGTAGTGGATGGGCAACAACGCATCACTACGATAACGATATTATTCTCTGTCATCTCTGATATATTCAGAGAGAAAGGTGAGGATAATTTGAGTAAACTGATTTTTAGTTATATCATGACTAGTGATGATGATGGAAATGAAGTCCGCATTATCAAAAGTGAGAGTAGTTATCCTTATTTCTCCTATTATATTCAAGATAGAGAGAAGATAGTTAAGCAAGAGCCATCCTCTGAAGAGGAATTGTGTATTCAAACTACCTATCGCTTATTCCGTTCTCGGTTGGAAGAGAAGAATTTGAAGGATTTTATGTCCGAAAAATGTGAAGGCTTTCAGAATGACATAAGTTTGATTGATATACTCAAAGCTATCCGAGACCAAATATTGAACTGTATCTTCATATCCATTTCTACCGATGATAACACTCAGGCTTATCGTATTTTTGAGATACTGAATGCTAAGGGTAAGAAACTTGCTGCAATAGACTTAATCAAGAATCGCTTGTTTGAGAAGCTTCGTAAGACGGAACCTGCAGATTATGCCAAATGTAAATGGGATGAACTGAAAGGCATCATCAATGAATGTGATTTAGCTTCTGTAGGAATCGGAACATATTATCGCCATTTTTGGAATTCTTGTTATAGGCAAACTGGAGCAAGTCAGTTATACGACCGTTTTTTGTCTATTGTCAAGACAAGTGATTATGAGTCTTTTTTAGATTCATTAGTTCAGAATGCCAAGTATTATGTTCAGATAATCAAACCTACCAGGGATGATTACCAAAATAGAAAGGAATATTTTTGGTTAGTTCAGAGCTTTAATGTGCTGTCCAATTACTTCGGTATAGCTCAAGTTCGAGTAGTTTTGATTGCATTGCTATGGGTAAAAGATAATAACTTGATATCTGCCAAAGATTTTAAACAAGTGATACAGTTTTTGGAGAATTTCCATTTTGCATATACAGCAGTGATGTCAGGAAAGGCAAACAGGTTGGATGGTATTTATTCAAAGTTTTCCATAGCAATTAGAAAAAGTTCAAGTAAGAATCAAACTAAGGAGATAATTCAGTCGAAGTTGTATGCTTGTTTGATTCCATTAATTCCAACGGAAGAACAGTTTACAGAGCAATTTATCACTCTTTGTTTTACCAAGAAAGCGACGGCAGCTAATATGAAATGTAAGTATGCGCTTCAAAAGCTCAATTGCTATTATCAGAAGAAGGAGATTTTTGAGGATGATTCTTCCATAGAGCATATTCTTCCTGAGTGTAATGAGGGAAATGTCACTAACATTGGCAATTTGATTATGTTGGAGGGTATCTTAAATGTTGAAGCTGACAATAAAAAATATCTTGACAAAATCTTTGTATATAAGAAATCAAATTATGTATGGGTGAAGGATTTTACATGTAAACATTCTACCTGGACGAATGAAATGATAAAAGATAGAGCAAAAGAAATGGCAGCTTTATATTACAACAAATTTATAAAAGATTATTTGAAATGAAAATAGGTATTATAACACAACCACTTATTAATAATTATGGTGGTATACTTCAAAATTATGCGTTGCAAATAATTTTGAAGCAAATAGGGTGTGTTCCAACAACATTAAATCAAGAACATATTCCACTTGAATTAGGTCGATTACATTTTATTGCGTCATATTTCAAGCGTTTATTTAAACGATTATTGGGAAAAAATCAGATGTTTTTAAATCCGTTGGAAGAGGATCGATATATATTTACAACTTGTCCAAGTATAAAAAATTTTATAGATAAATATATTTCAAAATTAGATATAAAAGGTGATTTAATAAATTGCCCAGAATTGACTAGTTCTTATGATGGCTTTGTTGTAGGATCAGATCAGGTATGGCGTCCTTTATATTCTCCGAATATATTGAATTTGTTTTTAGATTTTGCAGGCGAAGATAAGATAAAAGTAGCTTATGCAGCATCGTTTGGTACGAATCGATGGGAGTATTCATTGGATTTAACTGAAAAAGCTAGACTATTGGTACATAGATTTCATGGAATATCTGTACGTGAGAATAGTGGCGTACGACTATGTAAAGAAAATCTTGGCGTTGATGCTATTCATGTGTTAGACCCAACAATGTTGCTGTCAAAAGATGATTATCTCAAACTATGTATAGATTGTAAGACTTATGGAAAATATATTGCTGTATATTTTCTTGATAAAAACTCTATGAAAGTTGGTGCTGTAGAGGAATATGCACAAAAGCACAATTTGGATATTAAATATATTGGAGAACGCCCGTTTAATGATTGTCAATCAATAGAGGATTGGTTGTATGCAATTTCGAAAGCAGAAATGGTTGTTACAGATTCTTTTCATGGGTCTGTTTTTTCAATTATTTTCAATCGCCCATTTGTTACATTTTATAATCAAGAACGTGGAAATGCAAGATTAGAATCTTTGCTTTCAGATTTTGATCTTTTATCAAATCTAGTTACACCAAATGATATGAATAAAGCAAATATAGAAGTAGATTGGAATAAAGTGAATGAAAAAATTCAAGAGCGTAGAAAAATGTCTTTAAACTTTTTACAAAACACTTTGTATGGAAAATAATGTAATAGTATCTGTTATAATACCTGCATATAATGTTTGCGGATATATAAAAGAATGTTTGGAGTCATGTAAAAGGCAGAACTTTAATGAAACAGAGTTTATTGTTATAAATGATGGCTCTACTGATGGAACAAAAGAAGAGATAGAAGAATTCATAAAGTCAGATAGTCGATTCCAACTTATAGATAAACAAAATCAAGGTGTTACTGCAGCTCGTGAGGATGGCTTGAAAGTAGCAAAAGGAAAATATGTATTTTTCTTAGATGGTGACGATAAAATAGAATCTCCTGATATATTGATGCAGTTGTGTAGTAATGCATTAGCTAATGATTCAGATTTTGTAAGAGGTGATTTTAATGTTCTTTATTCTGATAATGTCAAGCATTTGCATAAATTCCCAGAACATGGAATGCAAAATTCAATAGAGGCATTAAAATATGCATTTTTAAATAATGATTTTTATTATACGAGTAGGTTAATAAGAAAATCATTGGTTGAAGAAATCCGAAATCTGATACCGCATGATATTACATACGGTGAAGATACATATGCAGTTGTTAATATTTTGGCTAAAATAAGGCGAGCTACTAAGATTAATATTCCTATTATAGATTATGTACAGCGTGCAAATTCGGTGACAAATCGTCTGACAAAGTATGATTTGGAAAAGAGAAACAAAGCAACTGTTTTAACTTTAGATTTAGCATATAAAATGAATTTGAGTAGTGAGGCTCAAAATGAAATTAATACATATGCTTTGCGTGAGTTGTATCAAAGTATAGCGTTAAATGTCCCCAATGTTTGGTTATATAAGAAATATAGAGGAAAATGCTTTGACGTTATGGCTGTCAAAAGAAACTTGCCTAAAAAATATTGTGTCATTTTGTTTGTCGCTGCTCTAAATCTGCAATTAACATGTAAAATAATCAAATTTATAAAGCATATAAAATGAAGATTATAGTTTTTTCTTATGACTTTCCACCTAATACTGGTGGTATTTCTCGATTGACTGAGAATATAGCGAAATTTCTTGCTAAAGATACGAATTTATCAATAGAGGTTCTAACTCTTGATTCAAACGTTCCGCGTAAATTTCCTACAAATATAAAAATAACGACTGTTTCTTCAGATATTAAAGGACGAATTTTTGAAGCCTATAAATATCTGTCGTCTATTGAAGATAAAAAGAACACATTAGTAATTTGCGGACTATGGTGGCCTGAAGGTTTTGTTGCAGAAATGGCTGGATTAAAAAAAGTTTATATACTAACACATGCTGCAGAGATAAGACCTGATAAGACTTTATTTAGGAAATTGTTCTGGATTCCTATCTTTGCAAAATATGTATTAGCAAAAGCTAAGGGCGTTATAGCAAACAGCACTTTTACAGCACAGTTGTCTTCAAAACTTTCCCCCAAAGCATCAGTATATTGCAATCCATTAGCAGTAGATCATAACATTTTCGTTCCCATATTGAAATCTGATAAAGAAGACACCTTCAATATTATTACAATAACACGTATCCATTTATGGAAAGGATTGGATACGATTCTTGAAGCGTTGTGTAGTTTACCTGTTGAATTGAGAAGCAAGATAAGATGGAAAATTGGAGGAAAGGGACCTGATTCGGAAATCTTGAAGAGAATGGTGGAAGATTCACCAATTGCAGATCAAGTTGAATTGTTAGGGTTTGTCCCTGATGAAGAAATTCCAAAACTCTATGCTTCTGCAGATGTTTTTGCTCTATGTACACGTGCCGATGAAAAATCTTCAAATATTGAAGGTTTTGGTCTTGTGTTTTTGGAAAGCCAATCATCTGGAACCCCTGTGATAGGAACTCCATTTGGAGGTATTCCTTCTGCTGTTGAAAATGGAAATGGAGGATGGCTTGTTTCTGATGTTAATCAGTTACGCTCGCTTTTCCAGAAACTAATATGTAAACCAGATGAAATACAGAAGCAGGGTGTTAATGCTCGTAATAGGGTTATAAAAGATTATACATGGGATAAGTATATAGAACGAACAAAAAAAATAATAGGAATATAATATACATATGCTAACTTATCAGATGCAATATCTAATTCTATATAATGTACTACTCTTAGTTGTTATATTAGAATTTTTTAATAATGTAAATAGAAGAGAACTTATTAAGAAAGGTAACAGTAATGGTATAATTTTATTGGTTTTTATGGTCTCTATTATTGCATTTCGAGATTGGAATTCACCTGGTTTTGGAGATTCAGTTGCTTATGGGAAATATTTTGAATACGCATATACCCCACAAAGTGTATGGTATGCAAAAAGTAAGTTTTTTGGGTATCTTTATTATTATTGGAGTCAGTATGGTCTATCTCCTGAATTCTTCTTTTTTGTTAGTGCCTGTTTTTATTGTTTACCAATGTATTTCTTATCCAAAATTTTTGCAAGACCATATGACACATTTTTTATGCTTATTTTTTTCGCTTGCAGTTTTGGGTGGTATTCTTTTGGAGTGAATGGAATTCGTAATGGATGGGCAATCGCAATGCTAATATGGTGTTTTTTGGCATGGTATAAGAAAAAATATATAATTTCATTAGCTTGTATTATCTTTGCTTGGTGTATTCATGGTTCTTCTATGATTGCAATAGCAGGTATAGTGGGAGCATATTTTTATAAAAAGCCTAAACAAGCTTTTAAAATATGGATAGTTTGTTTCTTGGTATCCTTGGCTGTAGGTAGTACTGTACAAGAATATTTGTCTTCTTTTGGTTTTATAAATAGTGATGGCGGTGGTTATCTTGTTCATAGTATGAATGATACTTCTTCAACTGCAGCTATGGGTGGCGTTTTTAGATGGGATTTTGTTGGGTTTTCCGTTGTTCCTATTTTATGGGGTCTTTATTCTTTAAAAACAAAATGTAACGATAGTAAACAATATTTATTCTATCAATTTTTGTTGTGTTCCTATATATATGCAAATGCAATTTGGCTACTTGCAATAAGGGCTGCTTATACAAATCGCATAGCACAATTGTCTTGGTGGATGATACCTATAATAGTAGCTTTCCCAATTTTACGTTTTGATTTTACAAAGCGCGGCCGTATTTGGGCTTATGCTCTACTTTGTTGTTTTTCATTCACTTATTTAATGTATCTTATTCAGTAATAAAAATATTAAAGAATATGTTACTTACGATATTTACTCCAGTATATAATAGAGCTTATTGTTTGCATAAACTTTATAAAAGTTTGTGTCATCAATCATGTACTGATTTTGAATGGATTATAGTTGATGATGGTTCTTCAGACAATATTGATGATGTGGTAAATGAGTTTATTAATGATAATTGGGTTAAAATAAAATATTATAAGAAAAAAAACGGGGGTAAGCACACTGCTATAAACTTTGGTGTAAATATGGCCGAAGGTGAAATGTTTTATATAGTAGATTCTGATGATTACATTCCAGATGATGCAGTTCAATTTATAATTGATAGTAGTTTAGAAATAGTCGACGATGATTCTTATGTTGGAATTTCAGGATGTGATATAACTGTGGGTGGGACAGTGTTGTCAAATATTCTATCCCCCATATCCGCATCGTCATTGGACATTCGGTATAAGTATAAAATTGTTGGTGACCTTGCTGAAGTTTTCAAGACTCGCGTTCTTGCGAAATATCCATTTCCTGAGATTACTGGTGAGAGGTTTTGTCCAGAAGCTTTAGTTTGGAATCGTATGGCAACGGATGGATTAATAATAAAATACTATCCAAAAATACTTAAAATAATAGAATACATGCCAGATGGACTTACTGCAGGTATTGTAAAGGCAAGAATGAACAGCCCAATCTTAGCATTGGCATGCTATGGAGAAATGGTAAAGAATTCAAAAATACCGCAAAAGCAAAGGGTAAAAGCGTCTATAAATTATTGGAGATTTTGGTTTTGCTTAAATAAAAAATCTATTAATATATCATTAAAATGGTTATGGACATTTCCATTTGGTGCTTTTATGCATTTTAGAGATTTGAAGAGGAAATAATTTATAATAAGCTAAATAACGGTTCAAAATTAATTTTATAAATATTCACGAATAAGTTCGTATCAACAGACGCCAAGGCCCTGTGCGTACAATAGAAAAGCGAGTCCGTAGTCTCGTAATCTATCGGTTTTATCCATTTATCTTTAAGTATACGCCAAAGAATCTCGGCTGGATAAAGTTCTGGAGAATAAGGTGAAAGATATCAAAGGAACAATCCATAATATGCTTTCGACCCTGACAAGGACGTGTTTCCAAGCCTTTGATGCCATTTTCTTCATAACGTTTCACCCATGTGTAGACAGTAAGTACAGCCACCTCAAGCATTTATGCTATTGGGGGAACTGATTTACCTTCTGACTTAAGCAATATGGATTTGCATCTGATACGAAAACTATGAGTAGGGCCATTATGATAGTCTTTCTCTAATATGAGGCGATCAACCTCTGATAATTTAAGTGTTTTTATTGGTTTCATAATTCTTCTTTTTTCTATAAAACGGAAAATGAACCATATTGGTACTGATATATTTTAATAATTTAGATCACTTACTTATTATAAATAATGCATATAATATTACTTTCTGGAGGCTCAGGTAAAAGACTTTGGCCTCTATCTAATAACATACGTTCGAAACAATTTTTAAAGGTTTTACCTTCTCCTAATGGTGGTCGAGAATCTATGTTACAGCGAATTGTCCGTCAAATAAAGGAGTCCAATTTGAATGCTGATCTCACTATTGCTACTTCAGAAATTCAAAAAGATATAATACTCTCACAATTAGGAAGTGAAATCAATATTGTTACAGAACCTCAAAGACGAGATACATTCCCTGCAATCGCTATTGCTTCAGAATATCTTATAAAAGAGAAAAAAAATGATGATTCAGAAGTAATCATTGTGATGCCTTGTGATACATTTGTAGAAGCATCTTATTTTGATACTATTAAAGAAATGGTATCATTTGTAGAACAAGATATTGCAGATATAATATTATTGGGTATTCATCCTACATGTCCTTCGTCAAAATACGGATATTTGATACCATCTTCTAATCCTCATTTGTTGGATAAATTTACAGAGAAGCCAAATTTTAAAGAAGCTCAAAAACTTATAGAGAAAGGTGCTTTATGGAATGCTGGGGTTTTTGGATTTAGAACTTCTTTTATTCGCCAGAAAATAGAGAAATATTTAAAGACATCAGATTTTAATACTTTTAGAAAAAGATACTCTGATCTGCCAAAAATCAGTTTTGATTATGAAGTTGTTGAGAAATCAAAATCAATAGGTGTCGTGCGTTATTTTGGAGAATGGCATGACTTAGGAACATGGAATTCTCTTTCTAAAAAAACTGGTGGTTATAATAAAGGAAATGTAATACTACATGATTGTATAAATACAACCGTTTTTAATGATTTAAATATCCCAATTGTAAGTCAATCTACTCATGATTTGATTATTGCAGCTTCAGCCGATGGTATATTAGTTTCTGATAAGGAGAAATCGGAAAATATAAAAGAGGTTGTAGATAGTATTGAATATACAAATCCACGATATGTTGAAACTAGTTGGGGTGATTTTAAGACAATTGACGAGCTAAAGAATACGAATAATCAAAAAGTCACAACTAAAATGTTATCTATTAATTTAGGAGAATGTATATATAGCCAATGTCATTGTACCCAAAAGATAATATTGACCATAATAGGTGGAAAAGGTTTAGTCTATATTAAAGATAAAGAATTTAAGGTAAAATGTGGTGATACGATTGTTGTACCTTTAAATGAAACGTATAGTATTGAGGCTAAGACTAAAATGAAAATAATAAGTATTGAAATCAATTCGTAATATTAATTACAAATATGATGAATTTGAATATTTTAATTAAAACATTATTTTTTGTAGATTAACTGAATATGAAAATACTTCAAGTAATAACTTCCCTTTCTACAGGTGGAGCAGAAAAGTTAATATCGGAGATTGCTCCTTTACTTAGGGACAAAGGTCATCAAGTAGATGTCCTTGCTTTTGATGGGGAAGATACAGCATTTAAGAAAGCTTTGATAGACAAAGGAATAAAGGTGTATTCTTTTGGAAAAGGATGCAATGTTTATAATCCTCTCTTCATATTCCGTCTTGCGAAGATGATGAAGAATTATGATATAGTACACACTCATAACACAGCTCCGCAGTTATTCGCTGCCATAGGCAGCGTGTTATGTTCTGTCGTGCTATGCACGACAGAACATAACACTTCCAATCGCCGTCGCGATTGGAAGTGGTATGCTTGGATTGACAAGTGGATGTATAGCAGATATGATAAAATAATATGTATCTCAAATCAAGCAGAAGACAATCTTCGAAAGTATCTGCCGAAGGTAAAGAATGTATGCACCGTTTTCAATGGTGTGGATATTAATAGATTTCATAATGCCAAACCCTTGGATTTTTTAAAGAGCAATAAGAAAATTGTGGCAATGGTTGCAGGCTTTCGTTATCAAAAGGATCAAGATACTCTTATCAAGGCTTTCACTCATTTGGACAAGGACAAGTACGAATTATGGCTTGTGGGTGACGGTGAAAGACGTTCGATATTGGAGGGGCTTGTTAATGAACTTGGTCTGACGGATAATGTAAAGCTACTTGGTATAAGAAATGATATTCCTAATGTATTACAAACTGCTGATTTAATTGTGATGTCTTCACATTTTGAGGGACTGTCATTATCTAACATTGAGGGAATGTCGGTCAACAAGCCTTTCATTGCAAGTAATGTTGATGGATTGCGTGAAGTTGTTGATGGCTATGGAGTTCTCTTTCCCCATGAAGATTATAAAGCTTTAGCCTCAATCATTCAGAATTTGTCTGAAGATACTGACCGTTATCAGCAAGTAGCAGCCAAGTGTTGGGAACGCGCCCAAATGTTCGACATACAGAAGATGGTGGATGCGTATAATGAGGTATATGAAGGTTTAGTAAAACAGAAAGATAATTCGTAATACTATGAAACGCAACAAAAACAAAATTATTCGTGCCGTTACTGTCCCGCAATCTTTAGGCTTCTGTCGTGAGGTAATGATAAAGATGCGGGCGATGGGGTATGACATGGTGGCTGTAACGTCGCCTGGTCCTGAACTTGATGAGCTTAGAGATAAGGATGGATTCCATTGTGTGGCAGTGCCGATGGAGAGACATATCTCTATAGTGAATGACTTGAAGTCGCTTATGAGGATGATTAGCGTGTTCCGTAAGGAGAAACCGCAGGTGGTGCATTCTATGACTCCTAAGGCTGGTATGATATGTATGGTGGCTGCATGGCTGACTCGTGTGCCAGTGCGTATTCATACATTTACGGGGCTTGTTTGGCCTACCGCTACTGGACTGAAGCGAAAGATATTGATGATGACCGATTGGCTTACTTGTGCTTGTGCAACACATGTGATTCCTGAGGGACAAGGGGTGCTTAATGACTTGAAGAACGGTGGCATAACGAAGAAACCTATGAAGGTATTGGGTTATGGCAACGTGAGGGGCGTTGATATGGAAAGGTTCTCTCCTGCTCGTTTTAAAGCAACAAAGAATCCTGATGTGTTTACATTCGTATTTGTAGGTCGCATAGTGGGTGATAAGGGTATTAATGAGCTGGTTGAGGCTTTTGTAAAGTTGCACGATAAGCATAAGAATACAAGACTTGTGTTGGTGGGCAAATATGAGCATGAGCTTGATCCTGTGAGTGACAAGACTCGTAAGCTTATAGACGCTAATGATGGTATTGATGCTTGTGGACCTAAATATGGCGATGATTTGCTGCAGATGTATGTGAATGCCGATTGCTTTGTGATGCCAAGTTATAGAGAGGGTTTCCCTAATACTGTGCTTGAGGCTGGGGCTATGGGTCTGCCTTCTATTGTGACAGACATTAATGGTAGCCGTGAGATAATAGAGTACGAGAAGAACGGTTTGATAGTTCCTTCGAAGAATGCAAATGCTCTGTATGATGCTATGGAGCGTATGCTGACGGATGACAAGGCTCATGAAATAATGAAGAGCAATGCACGGGAAATGATAGCGTCAAGATTCGAAAGAGGGTTTGTGCAGAAGTGCCAGATTGAGTTTTATGAGAGAATCCTGAATTCATAACCATTTATGGCAATTCTCGTTAAAACGCCTCACGCTGATGCTGCACGTAAATTACCGCAAATGTCACGCAAATTTCTCGTAAATTGATGTGCTATTTGAGTAGAAGAAAATTTATGATAATTCACGTTCAATTCTCGTTAGAAATATAGTGTTGACGCTAAACGTAAATATCCGTAAATGTCACGCAAATTTCTCGTAAATTGATGTGCTATTTGAGTAGAATAAATTCATGATAATTCACGTCTAATTCACGGCAATTCACGTTAGAAATATAGTGTTGACGCTAAACGTAAATATCCGTAAATGTCACGCAAATTTTTCGTAAATAGATGTTCTGGTAGTAATGCTCAGTATAAATAATTCATGACCATTCACATTTAATTCACGACAATTCACGTTTCAAAAAGAATACACGCTGTCGCTTGAACGTAAATCACGTGAATTTCTCGTAAATATTAGTTGCTAATTCATTATATCAATGAAAAATATTCAAACGTTATTAAAGCTTCTTCGTTTTGCAAACGCCCAAGCTTCCACAGTATCAGATACAGTGTTACCCTCAAACATTGATTGGCGTACTGTATATGGTATTGCCGTTCATCAAGGCGTTTCCGCCATTTTGCTTGATGCTATTGGACGCTTGCCTGCAGAGGCACGTCCTCCGAAGCCGGTGCTTATGCAATGGATAGGGCAGGCGACGATGATGGAGCGGATGTATGCCAAGCATCGGGAACGGATTGTGGAGTTGGCTGACTTCTATAAGCAGCATGGCATAAAGATGCTGCTGTTGAAAGGATATGGATGTAGCTTGTGCTATACAAAACCTGAGCATCGTCCTACGGGCGATATTGATGTTTTTCTGTTTGGAAGGCAAGATGAGGCAGACTTCTTGGTTGAGAAGCAGCATGGCATAAAAGTACATAGGGAATATCACAAGCACTCTACGTTTAATTATTGTGGGGTGGAGGTGGAGAATCATGCCAAGTTTATTGATGATGTGTCGCATAAGAGCAACATCAGGTTCGAAAGTATTCTGATGACAGTATTGGATAAGGAGGAATGTTTAAAGAGCCCAATAGACAATGTGTTGCTACCTTCGCCTACATTCAACGCCTTGTTTCTGTTGCGCCATACAGGTGAACACTTTGCCTCGAATGAGATTACACTTAGGCAAGTGCTTGATGTGGGGACATTCTTCCAGAGGTATCATTCCAAGATTGATTGGGCTTTAGTATTCAAAGTGTATAAGGAAGAACGTATGCTACGGTTTTTTAATGCCATTGCCACTATTTGTGTGGAATATCTTGGTATTGATGTTGCTTGCTTCGCTTCTGACGACAAACAGTATACATATCAATCTGACTCTACTCTTGCCGACCGCATCCTTTCCGATATCTTTGAGAAGAAGGATGTGTTGCCAATGACCACCGCTGGCATTGACACTATAAGCAAGAAGCTGAAGTATGCTATAGATAAAAGCCGACGCTGGTGGCATAATCGTTGGAAATATCAATTGGTATATAACGAAAGCCTTGTGGAATCGTTTGTGTGGTTGGCGAGGAATAGGATTAGATAAAATGTTGAGTTTTGAATGTTAAGTGTTAGATTGGTTGATAATGAGCACACAGGCAATTTAACATTTAACATTAAAAAATATAACACTTAACATTGCGCATAGCGCATAAAACTCAACATCTCCCCATCCGAGTGGCGGAATAGCGCAGAGCGATACTGCGGTGGGGGACATTATTAATGCTTGATTATGAAAGAAAAACTCTGGAGATTTGATGTCTTGGTTAATGATTGTTTTATGAACTTTAATCCAGACAAAGTTGATGTACAGCCTGATGGCAATGATTACCTTTTATCGGTGGTCAATGGTTTCGAAGATGGACATTGGATAAAGAAGAACTTCCAAGATTTTGTCTTTAACAATATTGCGCAAACAGCCTTAAATGTCGAGGAAAGAGATAAATGTGTGGATGACAACTATACAGCTCTGATAGAGGCAGCCAAGCATCTACGTCTAATAGAAGATAAAGGGAAAGGAAGCGAGATTGCAGAAATAGTGCTTTATGGTATAATGAAGCATTTTTATAAAGCGATTTCTGCCACACCAAAGATTTTTTATAAACAAAATGATAATGATAATGCGAAAGGAGCAGATGCTGTTCATATAGTATTGACTGATGACGGTGATTTTCAACTTTGGTTGGGTGAAGCAAAGTTCTATAATAGTATTGATGATGAAAGATTTATAGAGCCACTTAAATCTGTTAATCAGATGTTAGCTACACCTATAATACGAAAAGAGGTTAGTGTAATGACAAGTTTGAACGAATTGGATAATCAAATTGAAGATATGCAACTGGTGAAGAAGATTAAGGATGCATTGCAAGGAGGTGTTTCCATGGATTATATAAGACCACATATACACGTTCCGATATTACTGCTTCACAAATGTGATATTACTGCAAAGGCCAGAGAGATGGATGAGTCATACATACAAGATATAATAGATTACCATAAAGAAAGGGCTACATCTTTCTTTAAAAAACAGATAAAGAAACTGGGTAATATTGCTAAATATAATTTGATACAGTTTCATCTAATACTTTTTCCTATACCAAATAAGGATGAAGTTGTTGATTGGTTTATAAATAGAGCTAAAATATTTAAAGAGGATGCAGAATGCTGAAATATTTGAGAAGTGTATTGTTATTAATGATTTGTTGAATGATAACAAAAAAAGAGATGCACGCAACGAGGTTATTAAATTATTGGACAAGTTACATGGAGATAAGCGTTCCTACACACCTTTCTTGAATCATCTTATTCGAGAAGTTGGGTTGTTTCCTTATATGGGTCTTGAACATGCAGATTGGCAGGATCGTTTTGTATATGAGGCTTTTAAGTCTAATGTTGGGGAACAAGATGACCGTGTGCTCCATATAGAGCAGTCGCAGGTATTAAAACATTTACTAAAAGGTGATAGTATAGCTGTAAGTGCTCCTACGAGCTTCGGTAAGAGTTTTATTGTAGATGCTTTTATTGCTATAAAAAAGCCAAAGATTGTAGTGCTAATAGTACCGACAGTGGCTTTAGCTGATGAGTCACGTAGACGTTTACAAAGAAAGTTTTCCTCGTCTTATAAAATAATCACAACAACAGATGCAAGTATAGAAGGAAATAGTATATTTGTTTTTCCGCAAGAAAGAGCTTTTGCCTATATCGATGTGTTGACTGAAATTGACATATTGATAGTTGATGAATTCTATAAGGCAAGTGCTATTTTTGACGACAACAGGAGTAGTGTCTTGCTTAACATTATGATTGAACTTGGTAAAAAGGCAAAACAACGTTATTATTTAGCTCCCAATATTGATAAGATTCCTGATAATGTCTTCACGGATGGAATGAAATTTCTTAAAATGGATTTCAAGACTGTGGTGACAAAGGTGAAACGTCTTTATAGAAATATAGCCAAGAACGAAAATAAAGAAATATTTAAGGCAAGGCAATTGAAAGCGTTACTCACTCAACCTATTGGTAAGACACTAATATATGCAGGAACATACAAGAATATTCAAAATGTATGTAGCATTTTGAATGCGGGAAAAAAAGAAAAAAAGACATCACTACTGATTGATTTTTCAGAATGGCTTAAAATAAACTATGGTCCTGATTATTTACTTGTGCCTTTGGCAATGAAAGGTATAGGTATTCATAATGGACAACTTCACCGTTCTCTCAGTCAATTACAGATTCGTTTGTTTGAAGAAGAAGATGGTATTGATACTATGGTTTCTACATCTTCCATTATAGAAGGTGTAAACACTCAAGCAGAGAGTGTTATTTTATGGTCTGTAAAGAACGGTGGGTGCAACATAGACTATTTTACGTTTAGGAATATTATTGGAAGGGCAGGACGTATGTTGCGATATTTTGTAGGGAAGGTGTATATGCTGGAGGTGCCTCCACAACAAGAAGATACATCTTTACAATTAGAATTTCCTGATGATGTGGCTAAAGGACTGGATGGAAGTAATCCTGGAGTAAAACTAAATAATGAGCAATATCAACTGATTAAGTCCTATCAAGATGAAATGATTAGACTTCTTGGACCTGAGAAATGGCATCAATTACAGATGATACCACAAGTAAAAGCATGTAGTCCGACATTTTTACAAAAACTGGTACATAAGATTGTTACCAACAAATCTTGGCCTTCTAATTATGATTCTTTACAGTATTTCTATACTTGGGATTGGAAACCAGCGTTGGAAGATATTATTGATATTGCTGATTTAAAAAATAAAAATAAATTGCGTACTTATGCTTGTGTTGCCAGTGATGCATGGAACACGTCAATTCCTGATATTCATGAAAAAGTTTCACGGTATAATATAGGATATGAGGATATGTTTGCTTTTGAGCGGGCTATTTCCTTTAAATTGTCTTCAACACTTGCTCTTATAAACTATATCAAAAAGATTGTCTATCCAGATACACCAGATATCTCTAAGTTTATACACAAAGCATCAAATGCCTTCTTGCCAAAATTGGTTTTTCAACTTGAAGAATATGGTTTGCCAAGAATGGTTAGTAAAAAGATACAGAGTTCGGGTATAATAAATCTGGAAGATGAGAACAAAGAAATAAATGTCGTAATAGAGGAGTTTAATAAGAATGGTGTTGAGAGGGTTTTATCGTCAATATCTAACTTACATCCTTTCGAAGAGTATATCATACGATATTTCTATGAAGGTATTTCTTCAAATTAGTAATAACTAAACTCTATATTATGGAATCTTACAAGCAACCAGTCAAGGAACTATCCCGTAGAATTATATGGGATCATTCAGTTGAAACATTGACATCAAGGCGAAATGAAAATCGCATATTAAATGCTTCCTATATGGAGCATTTATGGCTGTATTGTCAGCAACAACTTAACGAGAATCTTGATATAGCAACCTTTGTTAAATGGAAAGAATATGCTGATATATGTTATGGTGAAAAGGAGGCTAAAGACTTAAAGGTGGCTTTCTTTTGCGGTAGTGAACCTGAAAATGATGTTAGACATTTGTTGCGGTTAGGTGTTCGTATTGAGAATATCTATGCTTTTGAGAGTGACAATAAGTCTTTTAGAGCAGCTGTAGAATCGTTGCATAATACATATCCGTTGTTAAAGATATACAAAGGTAAGATAGAAGCTCATGCTGAACTTTTGAACACGAAGTTTGATATAGTATATGCTGATTTTACAGGAACTCTGATAAAGGAATACAAAACAATTGTTAAATTATTAGATCTTAACGCTCTGTCTGACATGAGTGTTTTGATTGTGAATACAACATACCCAGATGCAACTGATGACAACATCAGTTTTTTAACCAATTATTTTTTTTATGATACCTACTTCGAACGCTCGGTTCTTGATGGAGAAGAAGTTGAATGTAACGATAATAAAGTTGAACTTATAGAAGGATGTGATGCTTTAGGTATAAATAAAGAAAGTCTTGAAGATAAGATAAGAGAAAATTTTGAATGTTCCTATTCTGCATTTCAAACATCTTTCATTCTTGATTATGCTAATAGATACAAAGCTTCTTTTGAAGTTTTCAAGCAATCTGTACTCTCTGGCAGATTAATAGATAATAATCAATTAAAAAAGAACAAAACCGATTATCAAGACACTTTAGCTCAAGAATATGCCGAAAGTGGACTATCCTTATCATCAGATCAATATAAAACAGAAGTGTTTGCTGATGAAAATGAAAAAGGTGTTATGTACGGTCATCTTGATTGCATGAGAATTGCAGAAGTTTTTCTTCAATCTCCATACAGCCATTCTTTCACCGATTATTCAAAAATTAAAGAATGGATGACGCTTAAAGATGAGGATATAGAAAATCCTCAAAACGAATTAAGAACAATAGACTTTAGAGCTATTTTATCAAATGAGGTACGGAATGTTATTGATAATATAGGAAAGTGGTTTTATGGAAAATATGATTTTTGTGATCAGCCTATGCAGCATCTCTGGCTTGAATTGCTTATGAATCAATATGGTCATCCGTACCATACTAATGTTGGTAATCATAAGAGGTATTTATATCAAGCGAAAACACGAAAAATGTGTCTTGATATATTTACATTGGATAAATGTCGTGCCTTGTATGATTGGATTCCTATGCTTGAGTATTTTATTCACGATATGCAAAATCACAATAGGCAGATGATAACAAGAATGTGTATTGATGCTATTGATAAGCAATTACTGCATATTGTAGATGAGGTTTACTATGGTGCAGCATTGGTTGGTATTAATGAATATGAGTGGTCGAAAAATAAGGAACTTCCGAGACGAAGAGAAATATTGGTGGATTCCTGAAGCTATAGCTACTTAGAACAATTATGATTATTTTATGTGATATTATACGAATATAAACGATGTAATTTATATGTACAAACATTTTTTTAAACGATTCTTTGATTTTTGGATCGCTCTTATAGCATTGGTCTGCATCAGTCCAGTGCTTATTGTCGTTACCATTTGGCTGCATTTTGCCAATAAAGGGGCAGGGGCGTTCTTTCTGCAAGAACGTCCTGGCAAGGATGGCAAAATCTTTAAAGTCATTAAGTTTAAGACGATGACGGACGAGAAGGATGCGGAAGGTAATCTGTTGCCTGATGCAGACAGACTGACAAAGGTTGGTAGCTTTGTTCGTTCCACTTCGATTGATGAATTGCCTCAGTTGATTAATGTGCTGAAGGGTGATATGGCGTTGATAGGGCCTCGTCCGCTTTTGGTGCAATATCTTCCATTGTATAGCAAAGAGCAAGCTCGTCGTCATGAGGTTAGACCGGGTATATCTGGTTGGGCACAATGTCATGGACGCAATGCAATCTCGTGGACGGAGAAGTTTAAGCTTGATGTGTGGTATGTTGACCATTGTTCTTTGATTACTGACTTGAAGGTGATATTCATTACTATAAAGAAAGTGCTTGGACGTGAAGATATAAATACCACTACGGGTAAGTCGGCAACAATGGAATATTTCAATGGACATAACTAAATAGGAGGGGCATAAATGTATTTATTCGGAGCAAGCGGTCACGGCAAAGTGATAAAGGAAATATTGAATGCCAATGGTATCAAGGTAGAGGCTTTTGTGGATGACAACCCTAATGTGAATGAATGTGGAGGTCGTCCAGTTTTGCATGATGCAATGGGACTTTCTCCTATGATTGTGAGCATAGGTGTGAACAGAATTCGCAAGATGATTGTGGAGAGATTGAGGGCTAACAATTCCGCTATTGAGTTTGCTACGGCAATACATCCTTCTGCAGTTATTTCTCCTTCTGCCAAGATAGGTGAGGGAACGGTGGTTATGGCAGGAGCTGTTATTAATGCCGATGCTGTAATAGGCAATCATTGTATTGTAAATACAGGAGCAACAGTAGACCATGATTGTGTGATTGAAGACTATTGTCATGTTGCTCCTGGTGTACATATAAGTGGTGGAACACATGTGGGTGAAGGTACTTGGATTGGTGTTGGATCATCTGTAATACAATGCTTAAATATAGGCAAGAACTGCATGATTGGTGCAGGAAGCGTAGTGGTTAAGGATATACCTAATAATGTGACGGCATTTGGATGTCCGGCAAAAGTAATAAAAACTCATGAGTAAATAAAAAGGCAAGCAGGTATGATTGAAAAGGCATATGTCTGTGGAGCGAAACCACTACCTGCTACATTCCCTAGTCTAGGTGGTTATGGCTGTAGGATATCACCTCTTTCCATTCCGAACAGAGAAGTAAAGACTACAAACGCTGATGGTACTGCAAATGCGGGAAAGTAAGAAACTGCCTTATGGATGAAAAGCTGAATTAGTTGCTTAGGCTGGGATGATTGGAAGCAACTAAATGTTCTTTTAATTGAATAATCATATGAAACAAAAAAACTTTTTTTGTCAGTATGTGTAGGCAGTTAAATCTTCATTTCAAAAGAAGATACTGCCTACACTCAAGTGCTCAACAGCGGAAGTTGAAGTGGGTCTCTGTATTTTATCATTGGTATTAACCTGTATGTCAACATTGATGGCAAAGATCGGCTACGGATGTATAGCCTTCGATACTTTGATGCTCGTAAGGGCCTTGGTACAAGGGTAGTTATGGAAATGGCAATCCGCTATTAGTATGTTATCCATAGGGCTGACAGTTGCTGGACTCTTAACGACAGGTTCAGTAGCTCTTGCGTTGGGATTTGCATCTGTCATACTTGATGTGACCATACTAATATTTGCATATAGTAACTATACAAAATCTGGTAACAGAGTAAATTCAGAGTAGATTGTAGGGAAAGGTTTTCTTTCCAAGATGAGTGAGTCGTACACTCATGAATAAACGGGGTTGGCGGTCTGCGGACTGCCAACTTATTATAGTATAATATTGAAATAATATGGATAACTTACCAGTTGTTGTAAAAGACATATTAGAATCAACCGATTTACAGAAGATAAAAAAGGTTGATTTGAAAAATATTGGTAAAGAGGCATTGATTGGAGCTTTTAATTGTATACCAGTTTTGGGAGGTGTTGTTGCTTCATATTTGCAAATTGCAAGAAGTAATAGAGAGACATATTTAGAAATGGAATTCTATAGAAAACTTCTTGCTTTGATTTATAGTATAAAAGAATTGAAGCCTGATGACATTAAATCCTTTATGGATGAAGTGGAATATAATGCGAGGGACTTTTCTGGTAGTGTAATTACTCATCTTGTTAATAAAATAGATAATGTTAACAAAGCATCTATTTTAGCTAATCTCATAAAATCAAGAGTAAATAATGAAATCTCTATTCATGATTTCTTCAGATTGTCTTCGATGTTGGACAGAATACCATATATTGATTTGAATGAGTTAGAGAAATACCAAAAAGCATATTATGATGATTCTGGTAATACCGAGTTATTTTATGCAACAGGGGCTTTGAAGTTGGATACGATTGACGCTCAGGAAGAAAATCTATATATCCTTTCAGAGTTAGGACGAAAACTCCTCAAATATGGTATGTTACGTTCTGCTCATGTTGACAATCATGGAGGTACATCTGTTACTGGTGTGGTTATGGAAGGAGACTATGCCTCATCTGAAGAAATTGTTTCCATGTTTAACTCGAAGAATGATAATCATTAAAATATAATAGATATAATATAATAAGGTAAAGCAGGTATGGTTGAATAGGCTTGGGCCTGTAGAGCGAAACCATGCCGAAGGCAATGCCTTCGGCAATGTTGAGTTTTGAATGTTGTAATCGGCTTTGTCGCTTGCCAGAGCAAGAGTTGTCGGCTTTGCCGATGTTGAATTGTTCAATGTTGAATGTTGATTTGGTGGAATGAGAGGCTCTAAAGTGCTTAATGAAAATAAAAAACTATTCAGAAGTAATTCGCAATACAGAAAATTTCAGTAATTTTGTCCTTGTTAACCATAGTGATTATTGTTTGTAAACTTTTGATGTTTAACATTTGGAGTTTTAATGATTTTCGCTAATTACCAAATCTTCATTCACCTATATTTCGTTGAACTCACGTTATATTAACATTGAAGAAAACTAAAGAATGGTATATCCGTCCGCACAAGTGGTCGCTTGGAGCGATATGGTGCGATACCATCGGGCGGAACAATAAGATTAATTTATGGATGGTGAAAAGACAACTATAGATATAATGTTAACATATTCTATTTAGTATAATTTACCAGTAGAATAATATTAAAGAACAAATATTATGGGAGTTCCATTAACAACAGAAGGGTTTATAAGTCGGCACAAAGCAGATTTGCAAGCATGCGGATTTGATATTCAGTTTGTAGCTTTTGTAAATTTTTTGTTTGATATAAAAGGAGGTGATGTCATTGCTTATGAAAAAGAAGATGACATTGTTGTCTCGTGCACAGAAGGAACGAAATGGCTTATTCAAGTTAAAAACTCAGTTGACGGTAATGCCAAGATGACTGATGCAGATTCTGACTTTTGGAAAACATTTGACAATTGGCTCTCATTATATGATTTGAGCGAGTCGAAAGAAGAATTCTTGAAGCCTGGCAATCGATTTATTCTATATACAAATAAGGAACTATCCAATTCCGTTAATGAGCAAATAAAAAACTTGCGGAATGGAAGTTGTGGTATTGAAGAAGTTATATTATTTTTTAATAAGGTAGAGAAGAATGTTTCGTATTATCCAGTGGTCAAGAAAATGTTGGATTTGGATAAAGTTGAATTGAATAAATTCTTGCATAAAGTAGAGGTAATGCAAGTTGCAGATTCATTGAAGGCGTTATATGAGAAGTTCTTGGAAATATACAATAAGCCGACTAAAGCAGACCAAATAGTATCTGAACTATTGGGAGATTTGTATAAGGAGAAGATAAATGCTGCAAAGAATCATCAAACCTTTTCTTATGAGAAGGGTGAATTCTTAAAAAAGTACAGAGGAATACTTCAAAAGTGAGCGATGAGAGTCTTGAGCCAATACAAGATTATGTTGTTGATATACCACAGGACGTGAAGGATATACCGTTTATAAAATATTTGGATGGGATAGATGTGTTAAACATGCCTGATTCGATAGAAGAATATTATGGTAATTGGTTTTGCTATAATAGGTCTATTCAATATTACTATTCCGTTCAGCTAATGACACCCGAATTGGAGAAATCAATGAATTACACAGCAAAATCACTTTGGTCTAATTCTTTTAGAAATAAGCATCGTAAGATTAATTGTAATTCATTAGATGCAGAAAAGATAGATGCTGCTCAAGACTGTTTTTTCGAAGTTATGGAAAAGGATATACCCATAGAAAATACTCGTTCGATATACCCTCCATTTTCTTCTGGTTGGTTTCTAAATATGACCAATGATATAGACCATCCTTCTATCTGCTGGCACATTGATGTATATCCCAAATTAAAAAAGACAGTATGAAAATATCTGGTTACTATATATATAATAATGTGGCTATAACTGCTTTTTCTGTTATGGCTATGTTACGTCTTTCTCCAAAGATACCATTGTCTAAAGTGGCTTTGCTCATGCCGATATTGCTGGATGACAACATAGTTGGGAAAATGACATATCAAAGGCCTATAAGTTTTGATTCTGTTATTACTCAAAATAAAGTTTATTTGAGCAATTTCAATAATAGATATGTTGATTTGCTACCTCAGGTTGTAAATGCTATATCTATTCTTTTGGACTTAAATTTGGTTTCCTTGTATGGAGAGTATGTCATTTCTGAGAATGCAGAAAAATACGAATCCATTTTGTCAAGATGTGACAGCAATAGATTGAAAAACATCTGTGCAGTCAGTTCAAAACTATTGAAGTTGGTTAAGGATTCAGATATAGTTAATGATTACCGTAAATTGAATATAGAGTTATGAAGCTTTACATCTCAAAACTATACATATGGTTTGATAAAGTGGTAAAACCTCGCATTATAACCTTCGAGAACAATAAGGTGAATGTTATTACTGGCAGTTCTTCTACCGGAAAGAGTAATATTTATGCAATCATAGATTATTGCTTGTTATCTGGAAGGTCGAATATTGTGTTTCCTGTAATAAACGAGAACGCATGTTGGTATGGCATGGAGTTTCAGATAGGTGACAAGTTCTTTGCCATAGCAAGGAAGAAACCTACCGTAGATGTTGTGCCACCTGAACTATGGCTCCAGCATGAGCCTTTCGACGAGGATTTCTATCCAACTGTAAATAATTCACATGTCAATGGCGCAAGACGAGAACTGAATAAAGCTTTTGGCTATAAATCAGATAAGGAAATATTTTATCGTTTATGCTTTGTTTTCAATGCCTTGACAGAAAATATATTAACTTCTCCATACGATTTTCTGAATTTTAAATTCTATGGTATCGACATGTTTGAAAACAAGGAAGAGCGTTGCAACTTTGTTGAATCTGTGTTGACTCCAGATGTTGAACAGTTTAGGAAGATAAACGAGGAACTTAAAGACTTACAGAAGAAAAAGAAGAAATTTGACAACTATAAAAGGAGGTTAGAAAAGAAAACGGATGGCTTTAATGAACTATTGGTAGAACTCGTCAATATGTGTATTGATGCACAATTATTGAAGGAGAATGTGAAAGATAGTTCTGATGAAGATCAGATAGCTGCCCTGAAAGGGATTTTGGAAGAAAATATGATTCCAAAAGAAAAAGTGAACGAGTGTGATAAAGAATTTAAATCTTTACAGGAAAAGCATTCACAAATAAGTCTACAGTTGGCAAACATAAGTCGTGCCAAGAATGAACAGAAAGAATATATAAAGTCATTAGGGCTTGTTGAAGATTCTTTGAAACCAGTAGAAGTACTGTATGAAAAGATAAATGACCAAGGTGCCAATATGTGGACATCACATGTTGTTGGTTCTCTAAAGAGTTCATTGGCAAAAATATCATCAAACAAGCATCAGGCAGAAGTCTTGCCAATTGTTTCTGAACAAACGATACAAAGTTTGAACGATCAGTTGAAATTGATAGAGGATAGGATGGAGATGATAACCAAGCAGAAGGGGTCTCTATATCAACAAGTGAACAACTTAAGACTAATTGGTTTTTTGGAGTCAAAAGCAGAAGAGTTGACACAACTTTGGCAGACTAAACAGAAAGAAGAATCGGAGGAGATTGAAATATTTGCTGAGGAAGATGCTCAGAGAATCTCTGTATTGGAGAAAGCAAAGGATGAGATAGAGCAAAAACAATTGAATATAATATCGGAGTTGAACAAGTGTATCCAACATATATTTAATGGTTTTAATTATATGGAGCATTATGAACACTGTTACACAAAATATGTGATAAAGCAGGAATGCCTTATGTTGAACGATGGTAAGTCTATATTCAATTATGATACTATTGGCAGCCAGTCAAACTACATGTTCCTACACCTTTGTTTCTTCTTGGGCATCCATCGTTATTTCTTTGAGAACTTGAATGTACGACATATCGGCCAGTTCTTGTTTATCGACCAACCGAGTATTCCTTATTATGCTGGTTCGGAAAATGTAAAGACAACAGACAAGGAAAAGTTGCTTGATGCATTTGCCAGCATAAATAGTTTTATGAAGTATGTGATAGAAGAAAAGAAAGAACAGTTTCAAATAATTCTTGTAGAGCATGCACCTGAAACTTATTGGACGGGAGAGAACAACTTGGATTATTTTGTGACCAGGGAAACTTTTACAAGTGGTAATGCTTTGATACCAAAATATGTTTTAGAGAAAAAAGAAGACAATGAAAATTAAAATAGGAAATATATGCCACATGATAGTGCATTATGTAGGCAATAAAAGCAGAGAAGAAGGAGTCTCATTTTCAGAGAAGGAACTTGACTTCACAGACGTATCTGCGGATATAACATCAATGTTGGATAAATCCTTTGATGCAAAAGAACCATGTCATTTCTATTTTGAGAGTACTTTGGCATTGAATCCGATATATACATTTGTAAAAACAATATTTGGTGATGTGTCAAGATTTCAAGAGCAATCAGAATTTATTGCAAAAATTCTATACGAGAAGACTTCACATCCGATGACAAAATCAGGCGAGTTGAATATTATTTATCTGTCGGATTGTGAAATAGACGGCAAGAAGACAGATGCAATAGCAATGCTAAAGACAGAAAACAAGCAACCAGCTTATCAATATCTTCATACAGAACATGGATATGAGATACAAAAGTCAGAGGTTATTAGTTTTGCAAAGGTTGAGAAAGGTTGCTTGATATTAAATATTAATGAAAACAATGGCTATGTGGTTTTCTCTGTAGATAAGAAGTCAAAGGGTATTCAGTCAAAGTATTGGAAAGACGATTTCTTGCATATCATGACCGATGTCACATCTTACTCACAAACAAAGAGCCTGCTGAACTCATGCAAGAATTTTATTGCTGATAATTATGCTGAGGATTCAAAGGTGGAAAAGGCTAATCTTATATCTAAGGTAAGAAAGATGTTGGAGCAGACAGAGACATTATCAATCCACGAGTTTTCACAAGAAATATTCAGTGAAGACAATTTGGACAAGCAATTTGAAAAATTCTTGTCGTCGAAAGACAATCCTTGTAGGATGCATGAGGAAGACATTCAGATAGAAAAGCCATTAGTGAGAAAGAAAAGTTCACTGCCTAAAACTACTCTATACCTTGACTCCAATTTTGAAATTAATATTTTGGGAGGTCATGATAACATAGTGCAGGGTTATGATGAGGCTGCTGGCATGAATTACTATCAGTTTTTCTATAATAAGGAAAAATAAAGTTTACCTGTTTTTATTTTTTAATATATTATATCTTGGCATATGGCAAATTATTTTGATGTCGCATCGTGTAAACAGTTTCCTTTGAAGGTAAAAGCTTCTATATTGCGACTTTATAACAAGAAAACCAAGGAGTGTACTCATTTGTTTTCTGTCTTTGAGTGTATTGAGCCAGATATGCAGATAAAAGACAATCATAACGTATTCGATTTTACTGATAAAGGAAAATCTGAAGAGAAGGTTTATTACACAGAGCGTGTGATGACACTGAATGAAGATTTTATTTCTGATCCAATGTCTAATTTTAAGATACCTGACTATGAGGAAAATCTTGACCAATTTCGTTTTATAAACACAGAACTTTATCATGTTCCTGAAAATGGAACTGGATATTTACTATCGAATGGAAGTAGTAAGAGCGGCCTGTGTAAATTGTTTCCTGATACAAAAAATCCTACTTGGATAAAGGTTTGGATAGACAAGGAATGTGAGACTGTGAAATATTTGAAAAAGAATATAAGCCTCGTTAGTCAAATAGAAAAAGTTTCACTTACGAATTTGGGCTTTAATATATGGGAATACAAAGACTATATTGGTAGTGTGTTTTTGGTTTGGCATCATAATGAAGTGAAATCAATAGACATAGAAGGAATTGTGAAACCAAAGTTTGGTATCTCGTTAAATTTAGATTTTAGAACAGATGAAAGACCATCCCTGAAAGTTGAAGTTTGCCAAGTTGAACAAAAAGATTGTATAGTAAATAATCATATAGAAAAATTACCGAGACTTGGTTTCAGACAATTTATAAATCTTCCTGCACTTCCTGATAATATGATGGTGAATGTGTATGATGTAGATGACAATCTGTTGTATCATTATGCTTTTAACGTGATACGACAGTTTGATATTACGTTAAGTTTTCCTTCCAAAAAAGTTAGTGGTGTTAAGGTTCGTGATGCTAAGGGTAATGAAAAACAATTAACTCCTATACAGAAATGGACAAATGAAACAGATGTTGTCGGAGGGAAAATAGAAAGTATGAATAACTATTTTTCAGATGCAGAAAAAATAAGAAATATTGATA